>Ga0157369_10000219_pt1 | contig 79491 bp, 63 predicted proteins | sample C25metaG_FD_113461 | JGI IMG/M metagenome (GOLD analysis project Ga0157369, IMG submission 113461) | Corn rhizosphere microbial communities from Kellogg Biological Station, Michigan, USA - C2-5 metaG | ecosystem: Host-associated > Plants > Roots > Rhizosphere > Soil | place: USA: Michigan... | reverse complement strand
GATTTCAAACCTGTAGATGCAAATCTTGACCAGAAAAATATTGAAAATTTTAAATATCTTCTGAAATCAAACAGAGCTCTGAAATCAACTGACAGCACCGAATTAGAAACCTCTTTTAAAATTTGGGATCCGGTAAAAGGAATCAAATTGGGACCTGTAATGCTGCATTTTTACAGTTTGATGTTTATTCTTGCTTTTGGATTAGGCTATTTTATAATGGCGAAAATTTTCAAAATAGATGGTGTAGATGAGAAATATCTGGAGCCTTTTTTCACCTGGACTTTGATTGGGACTATTTTGGGCGCAAGATTGGGACATGTTATTTTTTATCAGCCAGAACTTTTCAAAGAAGATTTTCTGAGTGTTTTCTTACCGATCAGTATGAAAGGTGGTTTGCATTTCACAGGATTTTCCGGACTGGCGAGTCACGGCGCAACGATTGCTTTGATTTTCACAACACTATATTACAGTTACAAAATCATTAAGAAAAATCCGTTTTGGGTTTATGACAGAATCGGAATTGTTGTAGCTTTAGGCGGTGCATTTGTAAGAATGGGGAATTTTTTCAATTCAGAGATAATAGGAAAACCTGTTGATCCTTCCTCTCCTTTTGCATTTCTTTTCCCTCAGCAAAGTTCCGAATATGGCATCACGATTCCAAGATATCCAACTCAGCTTTTCGAAGCATTTGGATATGTTTGTTTATTCATTCTTCTTTGGTTCTTATACAGAAAAACCGATAAAAAATATCAACAAGGCTGGTTGTTCGGATTATTTTTTATTATTCTTTGGGCAATAAGATTCTTTGTAGAATTTTTGAAAGAACCTCAAGGCGACGAGTTTATTCAATTTGCAGGACTTAATACTGGTCAGGTTTTGAGTATTCCGTTTATGATTGCCGGATTACTGGTTATGATCTACTCTACAAAAAATAAACTTCCAAAAGAAGAAACAGTATAAATAAAAACTCCCGAATTACGGGAGTTTTTTTATGACTTAATTTTAATCTAATTATTTATATACCTTCAATCTCTTTCACAAATGCCTCTACAATATCATCCGAAGTTGCCCAGGAAGTGATAATTCTTATCGCGGAATTCTCTTCATTAATCTTTTTCCAGACGTAGAAATCAAATTGTTCTGATAGATTTTCTATCTGAGAGTTATTCAGGATTGGGAAAATCTGATTGGTAAAAGTTTCGGACAAAAATTTAAAACCTTTGTTCTGAAATGCAGATTTAATCTTCATTGCCTGAACATTGGAATGTTTTGCCAGATCAAAATACAGATCATCTTTCATCAACTCTAAAAACTGAATTCCCAACAATCTCCCTTTCGCCAACATCGCGCCTTTCTGCTTGATGTGGAATCCGAAATCTTCTTTTAATTTATCATTAATAATAACAATTGCTTCGCCTAAAAGTGCACCGTTTTTTGTTCCTCCGAGATAGAAAATATCTGTTAAATCAGCCATATCTTCCAAAGTCAAATCATTGATTTCAGAGGTTAAAGCCTGGCCTAATCTTGCGCCATCCATAAAAAGATAAAGATCATTGGATTGGCAAAACTCATATAACTCTTTCAGCTCTTGTTTCTGATAGATCGTTCCGATTTCTGTAGAATTTGAGATGTAAACCAACTTTTGCTTCAGCTGATGCGGTTTGTTTGTATGAGAATCTAAAACCGACTGGATATGTTCTGGTTTCAGTTTTCCATCTTCGGTTACGATGCCGTGAATTTTGTGTCCGGTTGCTTCTATTGCTCCGGTTTCGTTGGTGAAAATATGTCCTGTTTCAGCTGAGACAACACTCTCGTGCGGACGAAGAATTGAAGAAATCACAAGAAGATTGGCTTGCGTTCCGCCGCTTACAAAATGAATGTCAGCATTTTGATCTTTAATTTTATTCTTAATTAATTCTCTGGCTTCATTAGAATAATCATCATATCCGTAACCATTTTGCTGATCGAGATTTGTTTTGATTAATGCTTCTAAAATATTGGGATGACAACCTTCTGAATAATCATTTTTAAAGGAATATTTCTTCATTTTTTCTTTCTACTTTTTGAAGATTCAAAGGTATCAATTTTGATTTATGTCTTAAAATTAAAATAAAGTTAAATTGTTAGATTTGAATTTAATATCATCTAACTTTTTATTAATTTTGAGATATGAATTCATTAACTGAAGAAAATTATCTGAAAGCACTTTATCATCTTGTGAATGAGAATGATGAAGTTTCCGTGAATGATCTTAGCCGGCAGCTGAATATCAAAATGCCATCTGTCAACAGTATGATCAAGAAGTTTGCTGATAAAAACTGGGTGAAATATGAGTCTTATAAACCCATCAAACTTACAGAGTCCGGGAAGAAAGAAGCGTCATTGATCGTAAGAAAACATAGATTGACAGAAATGTTCCTTGTAGAAAAAATGGGTTTCGGTTGGGAAAATGTCCACGAGATTGCAGAGCAATTGGAACACATCCATTCTGATCAGTTTTTCGATAAAATGGATGAGATTCTGAATTATCCAAAAATGGATCCTCACGGCGAACCAATTCCTGACAAAGACGGAAATGTAATGCAACCAGATCATAAAAAGTTGAGCAAATGCAAGGAAAATCAAACGGTAGAACTAGCCTCAGTCACAACCTCATCCGAAGAATTTCTGAATTTTCTTAATAAAAGGGATCTAAGTCTTGGAACCAAACTAAAAATCCTGCAGATCGAAGGTTTTGACCAATCGATGTTGATTGCTTACAATGGGCGGGAAGAGAATTTTAGTAAAACGGTTTGTGAGAGGTTGCTTGTTAAGTAAAAAGATTATTTCTTATAAAATAAAAAAAGAGACTCAAACCGAGTCTCTTTTTTTATTTAGTTGAACATATCTTTTACTTTCTCAAAGAATGTCTTTTCTTTTCCTGTTGGTTCAGCGTTCATATCGCCATTTTCCAGTTGTTTCTGGAAGAATTCCTTTTGGTCTTTCGTCAGTTTTTGTGGTGTCCAGACATTGATATGGACGAACATATCACCTTTTCCACCATAACCTTCGATGTTTGGTAAGCCTTTTCCTGCCAATCTCAGGATCTTTCCGGATTGTGTTCCTTCATCCACTTTGATTTTCACTTTTCCACCAACCACGTTAATTTCCTTAGTTGTTCCCAAAGCTGCTTCTGCGAAAGAAACATATAATTCCTGATGAAGATTATCACCTTCACGCTTGATGGTTTTATCGACTTCCTCCTCCACTACGACCAATAGATCACCAGGTGTTCCACCAAGTGGCGCGTCATTACCTTTTCCTCTTACATTCAGTTGGATGCCGTCTCTTGCTCCTGCTGGAATATTGATTGTAATTTCTTCATCTTCTTTCACAAGACCTTGTGCGTTAGCTCCGGCAGGGATTTTATCCGCTACTTTCCCAACACCCTGGCAAGTGCCACAAGTCGTCTGCGTCTGCATCTGTCCGAACATCGTGTTCATCATTCTTACCTGAACGCCGCTTCCGCCACAAGTAGGACAAGTCTTGGAAGTCACGCCTTTTGCCAACTTCATTTTTTTGACCTTGATGGTTTTCTGAGTTCCGGAGATCATCTCTTCCAGGTTCAATTTGATGCGGACACGAAGATTAGAACCTCTGGATTGCTGTTGTCTTTGCTGACCGCCACCACCAAATCCGCCACCGAAGATGTCACCGAACTGACTGAAGATGTCTTCCATGTTCATTCCGCCGCCAAATCCTCCACCGAAACCGCCTCCAGCTGCACCGCCAACACCAGCGTGACCGTACTGGTCATATCTCGCTTTCTTGTTGTCGTCACTTAGAACTTCGTAAGCTTCTGCAGCTTCTTTGAATTTTTCTTCTGCTCCTTTATCGCCTGGATTCTTATCCGGGTGATATTTGATGGCCATTTTTCGGTAGGCCTTCTTTATTTCTTCAGCACTTGCTGATTTTGTAATTTCTAATATTTCGTAATAATCGCGCTTCGCCATAATTGATTGTTCATAGTTGATGAATGATGGTTGATAATCGATTTAAATCAATTATCGCTGATCTTTTATCATTTATTTTTTAGTTCCCTGTCACTACTTTCGCGAAACGGATCACTTTCTCGTGAAGCTGATATCCTGTTTCTACAACGTCGATAATTTTTCCTTTAAGATCTTCTGATGGCGCAGGAATCGATGTGATAGCCTCGTGAAGATCTACATTGAAGGCGTCGCCCTGCTCTACGTGGATTGGTTTCAAACCTTTGTCTATCAACTTGCTTTTTAATTTTTGGTAAATCAATTCTATCCCTTTAAGTTCGGATTCGTTACCGCTTTTTGAGATTTCTTTGATGGCTCTTTCGAAGTCATCTACAACGCCTAGCATAGAAGTCATCAGATCCTGAGAAGCATATAAATAGAAATCGTTCTTTTCTTTTAGAGTTCTCTTTTTATAGTTTTCGAATTCTGCGTAAAGACGGATGTATCTGTCTTTTTCTTCTGCCAAAAGTTCTTCTGCAGTCGGTTTTTGTGACACATTTTCCTGGTTTTCTGTTTCCTGGTTTTCTGTCGAATTTGTTTCTTGATTAAGGTTTTCCTCGTGTATATCTTTGTTTTCTTCCATAATGGTAATTTTACAAAGTACATTTCTCAATTCTTTTGCCAATCGTGGTTTTTTGACAATTAGGCAGAATTTGGTTTTGATAATTTGGTTAATGAATCTTGTTCGAGCGAACAAAGCAATGTTATCCGCCCGAAGAAGGATGCGTTGTCCGAGCGGACAATGCTATCTTGTCTAAATAAAAGAAAATTACTAAATCTTATTTAGCTTTATGAGTAATCGTATTGCGGAAATCGATATCGTCTAAAGTCCACTTCAGGATTTTGTCATCAGTTCCAAAGATATCATCATAATTTGGATCTACTGAAAAATTGGGAACCACACCTCTTTTTTGATCTTCAAATTCGATATTCGGGCGGATGAGGAACAAACCGATTGGAAGTGCTAAATGTGAATTGGGAAGAATCACGGTATTATTAACCCCAGCAACTGTTCCGTCATTGGCGCCACCGGTTTCTTCGCCTACGATCACTGCTCGTTTTTCATACTTCAGTTTTGCGGAAATAATGGATGATGCGGAAAAGCTCGCCCCATTTACAAGAACATAAATCTTACCCGTAAAAGCATTGTCTTTAGGTTTTGTAGGCTTGGATGCAAACTCACGGAAGTAATATTTTTTATCCTTTTTAGAAGATAAAAAGTAATTACCTGCTAAGAAAAACGGATAACCCGGCGCACTTAGAATACCTGTAAAAACGGATTGCCCACGGAAATAATTCTGATACATTCCTGAAGTTCTGGATGTCATTTCAGGCGATTTTATCAACGTGAATTTCTTATCTGTGAGGTAAGAATACAAAGTATTGATCTCGGAGAGCGAACCTCCCAAATTATCACGAACATCTATTATTAAATATTCTGAGTTTGCTTTTTTGATTTTCCTGAAAGTCTGATCATAAAACTTTTTGGCATAGGTTGCAGAAAAAGATTTGATCTTGATGTACGCAACACTGCTGTCGGATTTTATAAACTTGAAACTCCTGTTATAACTTTTTGAAGTCTTATCATAATCCTGCAATTTCTGATCAGCTGTTATTTTTGGCAGCACTTTTTCTTCGGTGACTTCCTTTACATTTTTCTTTTGTCTTTTGAGATGAACATCTTCTATGACATTATCACAGACGGTTTTCAGTTTTACACTGTCCAGATATCCGTTTTCTAAAGTGTAATAATTAAAGAAAGTGAGATTGATAAAATACTTTTGGAAAGTTTTGTTCTCGCCATCCGAGCTGTAAAGCTTTCTGTATTTTCTGATAAGATCCGATACATTTTCATCATTTATTTGCAGGATTTCTGTTCCCGCCTTTATCTGTCCCAGTTTTTCCCGGTTTTCTTTTACGAATATTCTGTCATCAATGATTTTATAATCCATCAGTGCAAACAGTGGTTTTTTAGTTTTGAATTCCTTCTGTTCTGCTTTGGAATATTTCTTACCAACAGATCTTAATCTGAGATGACCTTCGTTGATACTTGCGATAACTGGTGCCAGCTTAAAATAGAACTGATTAGGCGTCAAAGGCTTATTAATATTAACTTTAAGACTATCAAACTTATGATCCAAATCTTCCTTGGAAATGTACCAATATAAATTCGGATGAAATCTCCGAAGTTTCTGGTAAGTGAAATCTATATCTTTTCTAAGTTCAGCTGCAGGGATTTTCTTATCCAAAAAGAGGTTATTCTTCCTTGCAGACTGGCAAGAAACAATGATGATTAATATTAAAAAAGCAACTGTTTTTTTCATGAATAAGAATCTAAAAATAAGATATTTAAACCAAAAGAATCAATCCCAATCATAACTTTAACATTTTCTAACAAAAAGTGGTTTTAGATTTGTAAAGAAGAGTTTGTTATTAAATCAAAATTACTATTATGAAAAATATAATTCTTGCAACCTCAGCATTTCTGATCTCTCAGTTTTCTTTTGGTCAAAGTAAAGAAATCACAGCCTTTACAAATCTTAAAGTCTTTGATAAAATTCCTGTACAATTGGTTTCTTCTGATTCTTACAAGGCAGAAGTCAGCGGAACAATGGCGGATGATGTAGAATTCGTGAATTCCGGGAATGAGCTTCGAATCCGGATGAAACCTACAAAACTTCTTCAGGGTGATGATGTGAAAATTCTGTTGTATTATCAAGATATCAATGACATCCAAGCCAGCCAGGGCGCAAAGATCACATCTACTGACATTGTAAAATCGACAAAACTGGGATTGACTTCTAACGAAGGTTCTAATATTGATCTTAATATCAATGCGAAAGTAGTTGAAGGAAAAATAAATACAGGCGGACTTTTAAAATTGTCCGGAAACACAGATTCTCAATCAATTGTTGTAAACACAGGCGGTAAATATGACGGGCAAAGCCTTCAGACGCAAATCACAAGTATAACAACAAATGCAGGCGGAAAAGCATCAGTAAATGCTGTCGAATCTGTAGACGCTACCACAAGAGCCGGCGGAATCATCGATATCTATGGAAAACCAAAATCTAAAAATGATAAGAAAATTGCTGGTGGTAAAATCATTTATCATTAAAAAAAGTTAGATATTAGCTTTTAGAAATTTAAATATCTTCAATAAAATAAAAATCCCACCAGGTTAATTTGGTGGGATTTTTATTTATTTCTTTCGTGAGGAAGATTGCCTTACACATAGCATTGGCGAAAGCACCAGTTTCTTTTCTATTGTAATGCCCGAGAAATTATCTTTGATACTATCGAGGAAAACGTTGCCGGAAACTTTCCCCATCATTACCGGTGTCTGATCTACAGAACTGATTGAGAGCTCCATAAACTGGGTAAAAGGCTCATTACTGAATCCTATCACGCCAATATCTTCCGGCATTTTAAGTTTCAGATTTTTGATTTCTTTACAAACACCCAAAGCTGTAAAGTCGGAAGCAGAAAAAATAGCATCCGGTTTTATTTTACGCTTCCAGACACTTTTCATAGCATGGATTCCTTCTTCGATAGAACTTCCTGTATTGATAATATTATCCTGAACCACAGGCAATTTGTAATCCTGCAAAGCACTGATGTAACCTTTCAGCCTGTTTTGGTAGATTTCCAGATTCTGATCTCCTGAGAAATGATAGATGTTTTTATAACCTTCATTAATGAGATGCTCTGTTGCCAGATATGCACCCTTGTGATCATCGATCGTAATAGTGCTGATTCCCGGAACATCCTTCTTTCTATCAAAAAATATAATTGGCGTATTGGTCGTAGTGACTACTTTTTTCAGATATTCTGTATCAACTGTATTTTTTGAAATCGAAATAAAAATACAATCCACCTGCGTATGAAGCAAGGTATTCAACTGTTTCTTTTCGATACTAGCATCATCATGACTTTGACAGATGATGACGCGATAGCCGTGCGGAGACAATTCTTCTTCAATTCCCCGAATAACCGACGAGAAAAAGTTGGTATTGATATATGGAACAATTACGCCCACCGTTTTTGTCTCTCCACTTTTGAGTGCTTTTGCGAGATTGTTCTGCTTATAATCCATTTCCTTTGCCGCATTTACAACCAGCTCTTTGGTTGCCTGGCTTATTCTGGGATGATTGTTCAGCGCTCTGGAAACAGTCGCCACACTCACATTCAGTTTTTTGGAAATATCATATATTGTGGTGTTTTTCTTTGTCATGTATTCTTTTGTGAAGATTCAATTGTGTTGATGTAAATATATAAAATAATCCCTGTCATGGTCAATTTTATAAGCTAAAGTTGTGAAAAAACAAGTTTTAATTTCTTTCTCCCTCACATTTTTAACTAATTCTTAAAATAATAGGATTACCAGTAAATACATCTCTCTTTTTTATCATAAATAATTAAAAATCAATAAGGAAAAAAGCCAATCCACCGAAATGAAATTGGCTTTCTCATTATGAAAATTGATTACTACTTCTTGATTAATTTACCATTAATCTGGCTGGAATTTGTCTTTAAACTATAAAAGTAAATTCCTGTTTTCAAATCTTTTGTCTGGATTGTAAGATTATTAGTTCCCGACTTCTGATTTGCTTTCTGAAGGCTTTTTACAACTCTTCCGTTTGTATCATAAATTAAAACATGAACATCCGAAGCTGATTTCAAATCAAAGGCTATTGTCACCTGATCTGTAAATGGATTTGGATAAACACTCAGTTTTGCATCTTTGATATTATTAACCGCTAATGTTTCAAAATCAATATTCACGGAAGATTCCGGCATCCAGTCAAACAGGAATGTTGGGTCTGTTTCTTTTTTGAAGACATTAGCAACCGTATAAACCTGAGACTGAGCCTCTGTAAGCACTACTCCTCCATTTCCTCTTTGCGCAAGCCTTTCCGGTGTTGCGCCATCTCCTGTATTTCCGTATTCTACAAAAGTTACAGGAAGTACTCCGTTGATAGGCGTTGTCCACCCGATCGGATTTAACATAGCTGGTGTCGCCGTTCTGATGAAAGCTGATTTTGGTGTATTCTGCCAAGCTCTTCCAAAATGGAAATTACTGATAACTGTCCCATTAAAATCTACTGTTCCCGCAGCCGGCACTGTCAAGTTACAATCCAAGAATACAAATCCGAACTTGGTGGCAGATTCTGTAGATGGTGCTGTAACAACACTGTTATTACGGTTGATATAAGTTGTACACTGATCAAAAACTACAGTCTGACGACCAAAGATAAAATCAACATTACCTTCTATATATGAGTTTTTGAAATAAGCTCTACCAATACTATTTCCTAAATATGTATCCTGATAACCAATAATTCTGCAATCATAAAATGCCTGACGATCACCCTGAGTTTTCAATGCAACAGCCTGTGTAGCAGAATTGATTGTTGTATTAGCCGTTGAGTTTACAAAAGTATTAGCAATTGTAATTTTGGAAGCTGTAAAATCGTTTCCGAAAATCGCCATCGTCTGAGAAAGAGATGTTCCATAAGCTGAACCTGTATCAGGATTGATATCACCTGCCGCAACATTATTTGTAATAACAGTTGTATTTGCATTATCACCGATCAGGAAGACATTTGATTTTGCTGCCAAAAGCGTGGGTCTTTCCGTGTAAGTTCCCGGTTTGATATGAAGAATCCATCGTCCTGTATAATTATCCGGCACCGCATTGAAAGCTGCCTGAACTGTCGTGTAATCTCCTGTTCCATCTTTAGCAATAGTTTTGATAACATCAGGATCAGTTGCTTTAGTTGTTACAGTTGCTACACTTCCGTAAGATGTACCTGCAGAATTGGTTGCGAAAGTTCTGACATAATATACAGTTGAAGGATCTGCACCGAAAACAAAAGATGAGAAAGTTCCTAATCCGCTTCCGGTAGATACTTTGGTCCCATTTTCCAGACTTGGAACATTGTTGGTTTTTGACCAGACAATTCCTCTGTCTGTAATTTCCGCTCCACCCCAATCTGTTACATTTCCTGAAACCACAAATGATTTATTAGTCACTTGAGATTGCGAAGTTGTACTTACAGTTGGTGCAACAATATTTGCCAGTGTTGTAAAGCTAACCTGAGCACCATAAGAAGTTCCTGCAGAATTGGTTGCATAGGCTCGAACATAATAAGTTGTACCGGCAATCAGATTCGATAATGAACTTGTGTAAGATCCGGATGTTACATTTTCAGCCGTTTTGGAATCTGTAATTGTCGGATCCTGATTTGTACTCCAAACTACTCCGCTTGCATTTACAGTGCCACCTCCATTGCTGGAAATAGTTCCTCCGGAAACAGCAGTTGTTGTGGAAACTGAAGAAACAGCAGTCGTAGAAACCGTTGCAGGATTGGCAACTGCGCCCTCCATTGTTCCTGATATTTTTACATTTCTAAGCGCAAATTGTTTACCTGTTGTTGCATCTTTTAAGTAAGGATAAAATCTAACATAGAATTTTTGCGCGCCCGAAATTACAACCGGTGTGGCAAGAGTTGCGTTCAAAGTAGTCGTTTTACCACTTGGTGTCAACTGAGTTGCTCCCTGAACCAAAACTTTACCGCTAAAGTCCGCATTCAAACTGTAATAGGCCTGATAATACATATTACTTGTTCCGCCAGCACCTACAAGAGCTTCTATTTTACTGATTGTGAAAGTTCCGCCATTGGTAGCATTCACATCAATTTGAACATATTTTGTTTCATCAATTACAGTAGTACTACCTGTTCCTGTCCAAGTATTACTAGTTCCACTAAACTGATAAAAATCTATATTGCTGTCAGCCGTTCCGTCTCCTGTAAAGTCTACTTTGGAATTAACTTCCGTTTTTAATATTGTCGTTGGATAACTGAGACTGGATTCCAAGTTTCCTTCCAAAGATTTTGTAGTAACATCTGCAATCAAAGGCCAGTTGACGGAAGCCGGAGTAGCTTCAAAGAGATTTGTTTTTTCTGCGGATATTTTATGGCCAGCTTCTGCTATTTTCTCATTGGAAAAAGAAGCTTTCGCATTATCATTTGATGTGTCAGAGAATAAGGAAAAACCTTTTCCTATTCCGAAGATCATTACTGCACCTAAAAGTGCGGCTGGTAAAATCAGATTTTTTTTCATTGGTAAATTTGATTAATAGTTTGAGAAATGATTTTAATCTTAAAAATTTATTTTACAATTACTTTTTGCGTGTAAGAATCATCATCGGTTTTAACCACAAATAATTTCACGCCTTTGCTTAGTTTTTTAATTGAAATAGAATTAATGGTATTATCTCCTTTATTTAAAATCCCGTTATAAACAACACCTTCTGACTTTCCGGAGAAATCTGTGACTGCAATTTGCACAGGTTTGTTATTGTCTTTGGAAAAAACTTTAAGAGAAATTTGTTCGGAAGCTGGATTTGGGTAAAATAAAGAAGCTGGATTATTTTTGGAGTTTACTTCGCCCGTTGCCAAAAAAAGACAGTCTGTTGGCTGTAAAAGCACCGCTCCTGCTCCTGCTATTACGGTTTGCTTCACGTCCTGAGAAGCAATTTTATTAATGGTATATGGCGGTGTAAAAGCAGTTCCGGATCCTGCAACAGTTCCGCTAGTTCCAGAAAATGTATTGTCTACAGACTGAGCCGCAGTGAAATTCCCAGTTTCCAATCTGATGGGATTTTTCACATTTTCGAAATAATTTTTTTCTATTAAAAGATCTGCTTTGTAACCTGCGTAGATACAGTAATTGCTTACAGAACTGTTGAAATAATTATTCACTAAATGTACTTTTCCAAATCTTACTCTTGGCATTCTTTCTTTCACGCCAGGTCCCCACCAGCAATATTGCATTGTGATTCTCAGTTTCCCTTCATCTTGTGTTGCATCATCGCCAGATCCGAATAAGTTAGAAAATCTATGGTCATTACTTCCACCTGAGCCTCCAGGAATTGGGGCTTTCAAATATTCAAATTTCGTCCAGGTAACTGTGATAAGATCAGAAGCATTTTTGATATCAAGATTACCGTCTAAAGCATCCTGAAACGTGCAATGATCTACCCAAACACTGGTACAGTTATCGATCGTCATATTATCATTACCATCTACATCGTACGCTCCCGGACCTTCAAACGTAATATTTTTGATAAGGATATTGGAACTGTTCTTTACATACAAAATTCCTGAACCGCCGGATGTAAGATCTACAGAAATAAGTCTTGCACCAGCCAATCCTAAAATAGACTTTCCGGTTTGATTGTTAAGTGTAAGACGGCCAGCTGCAGGAAATGTAATTTGGCCAGAAATATGAATCACTTTTACAGCCGTACTGTTCACAGCTGCTTTTAATTGATCATATGTTGTAACAACAGTTGGCGTAGCTGTTCCACCACCTGTAACTCCATTTTGAGATGCCCAACCCGACACAGGACATTGCGCTTTCATATTTACCTGAAATGCAGACATTATTAGTAATGCGGACAATAGGAAAATTCTTTTCATTTGGGGTAAAATCTTTTATAATTAATTTAAAATTGGAATTGAAATATCAGAAACGACAGATCAAATTTTTATATAACAAAATGATTATTAGACATTTATAATTATATTATTTTCTAAAAAGAAAAAAAAAGTTTGATGAAAACGGGTTTCATCAAACTTCTATTAATGAAAAATTTAATTCATTTAAATTTTTATTGACTGTAAGTCTTTCCTGAGAATGATCTTATCTTATTACCACTTTCACAGATTTTTCACCTGCTTCAGATTTAAGATTTACGATATAAAAACCTTTAGTATTAACATCAAAGTTTGTATCAGCAGAAGCAGTCATAGATTTTACTAATGATCCGTTTGCGTTGAAAACACTTACCTGAGTATTTTTTGATTCCAGGTTAGAAAGATATACTTTGCTTCCGCTAGTGTAAACAGTTGCTTTCATATCTTTTCTTACATCATTCACGCCCAAAGTTACAGTTCCAACGTTTGTAGCTGTAATTTTGTAGATATTAAGAGACTGATCTCCGTAGATATACAAATCTCTGGCAGGACCTACATAATCATAAGTATAGATAATACCGTCTGAAGAGTTAGAATAAGTTTTAGAAGCTAAAATCGCTGTTCCTGTTCCGATATACAATGTACGGTCTCCAGAACCTCCGTTTTTGTACCAGATAGTTACTGAAGAGTTACCATTTGTTTTGTAAATAATGTGACGTTGTGTTGGCGTAGTATTAACTCCTGTTGAAGTAAAACCGCCTCCGTTCAATTTGAAACGTTTTGTAGCAGAATAACCATCAGAGAAAGTTGCAGTGTTAGCTTCTACTTGTGCAAAGTTCACAACAGTTGCCGGTCCGGGAACAAGTCCAAGATTGTTTTTTACTGTAGCAGTAGTTTCACCAGCGATCACTGGCCATGCAGCGCTGGAGAAGTCCCAAGTGGTTTGAGCTTTGAAAGAGTTAACAGACGCTACTACTGAAAAAGCTAAAAGAAGTAATGATTTTTTCATGATAAAATTATTTAAGTTAATTGTTTGATATTTTTATGCAATCGATTACACAATTATGCGTACTAATTCCACGGTTCTAATATAAAATTATTATTCAATATCAAGATATTTTTTTTTAATTTAATGTTAATTTTTTTTAACAAAGGAGAGAAACTATTTATTCATAATACTTTCAGAACATATAAATTATTTGAAGAATTAAAAACACGATACGAAAAACATAAATTTTGTGACAAAAATCAGTGCAATCGGTTGTATAAAAATTACTAAAATCCTAGGCAATTTGTCCAAAATTTGAATTTTCAAAAAAAAACTCAATCATAAACATATTTTTATAATAATATCAAATTGATAAAGATTAATTTCGAAACATAATATCATTGTTTTAAGAATTATCTAAAGTTGTATTAGTACAAAAAAAATAAAAACCCTACAAACATTGTTTGCAGGGTTTTTTGAAAAAAATTATGAAAATATTTACTACTAAGTTTGATTATTTCAATAAAACTTTCACTGATTTTTCACCAGCTTCAGATTTAAGGTTTACGATATAAACGCCTCTACCATTGATTTCGAAGTTTGCATCAGCAGAAGTTTTCAAAGTTTTCACTAGAGATCCGTTAGCATTGTAAACATTGATATCTGTTTTTTTAGATTCCAGATTAGAAACATAAATTTTGTTACCACTTGAGAACGCATTTGCTTTTACACCAGACTTTATGTCAGCAACAGCAAGAGTAGCATCAGTTACCTGCAATTTTTGAATACTGTTATCCCCGGCTCCTGTCGCAATAATTAATGTTGTTGCAGCACCTCTATAATTATATGCAAAGATCTGTGCATCAGCCGCAGTAAAATCACCTTTCCAAACTACAGTAGAATTCGCTTTATTAACAACAACAATAGATCTTCCGCTACCTCCACCCTTTGACCAGAACTTAATATCAGAATCTCCCGGAATAGTTAATTCTAAATATCTTCTAGTTGGCAGAGCTGATGTACCTGTTGTATTTAACGCAGGATTTGTAGAACCGCTAAAACTGTTTCCGCCAAAGGCCAAACGTTGCGTAGTTTCGAAACCGTCAGAAAAAGATGCTCCTTGAGCACTGATAACAATAGTACCACTACTTCCAGCTACGAATTTCAAGCCATCATAATTGGTATCATAAGTTACCGCACCAGTAGCCCAAGCTGTAGCGTCATTGAAATTCCAAATTTTCTGAGCATTAAAATTTACTGCAGAAATACCCGCAAGCATTAAAGAGAATAATAGTTTTTTCATGATAAATTAATTTAATATAGTTGTTTTAATAATTTCTATGCAATCGATTACACAAATATGTACATAAATCGACGGTTCTAATATAAAATTATTTCCAATTAATCAGACAAATTTTTATTAAATTTTTTAATCGAATATTAATTTTGATTAAAATTCGATTAAATTATCCTTTAAATAAAGAACAAATCAGTTAAATGATCGTTTAAATAAAAATGATTTAAAGAAAAAACAATAACACAGAATTGGGATTTTTTCATCAAAATTCAAGTAATCGATTGCATAAAATCAACTGAAAATTGAGCCGAAAACTTATTTTTTAGAAATATTGAAATATAATAGCTGTGCAACAATCAGTTAATTGGCATCCAGCTTTCTGATTTGTTGAAGATATTTTTGAGTGTATATTTCTTTAGGTCTTTTTTTGAAAGCTGATGAGACCAATCTACTCTTTTGTCAGAATTTGCACCCTCTCCCCTACTTCCATACTCAGCATAGAAAGCTGTTTTTTCTTTATCAGGAAACATTTTATCGCCTTTCCACGGATTCCAGCCTTCAGGTACAATATGAGTTCCCATCGTGGTATTAATGAAAACTGTTTTTGCAAAAGGACGCCAAGGTCTGCCAAGAAAAACTTTGGAAATACCTTCTTTTGCCGTCAAATGACATTCAAAAAAGATAAAACCGAATTCGTTTTCCTTACTTGTTGCTGCTGCAGTAATGTAAGAATCTGCAAGACTTCTGATCTCACAATTTTGAAAAACTGCCGTTGCCTGACCAAAAATAAAATCCGTTGTTCCTTCTATGTAACAATTTTCATAATACTGCCGACTGTTATCTTTGGCTGCATAAAGCGTATCCTGACAACCCAAAACCTTGGAATTTATCATCACAAACCGATCGCCTTCCACGTGCAGCGAAACCGCCTGACCTTGATTGCAGGAAGAATTCTGAATCGTAAGATTTGAAATTTTAATGTTATCCCCAGCAACCAGAACTGTGTAGGAATCGAAAGTTGTCAGTTTTTCATTGGTTATAGGATTCAGTTTTCCGTAAAAGTCATCGTTTGTAATGATCGTATTTTCTTTGTCTTCACCTTCTATCGTTATCAGATGTTTTGAAGAAGGAATGACAATTTTTTCATTATAAATTCCGGATTTAACCTTAATCAAAGCTTCACCTGGACCTAAATCCCTGATTGAATTTACGGCTTTCTGAATAGACGTAAATTCACCGGAACCATCTTTCGCAACTAAAATTGTCCTGTACGGATTTTGAGCAGTTACAAAAATTGAAAAAAGAAAAGAGAAAATGTTAATTAATTTTTTCATCAGGAAATTATTTGTTTTTTAAAACTTTATCCAGAAAATCCACAGTATACTTCAAAGTCTCATCAAACCAAGGCTGAACCAGCCAGAAAGAATGCGGTGAATCTTTGATTTCGTAGACTTCATGATAGATATTATTTTGCTTTAATATTTTAATCATATCATCTCTTCCGCCATGAAATCTGGGCTGGGAACTATTGATAAAAATTGTCGGAGGCGTTTTTTTCCCGACATATTCCAACGGCGATGCTTCTTTCCAAAGTTTAAAATTCTCCGATTTCGATGCGCCAAACCAGTAAGTTGCATAAGTTCCTTCTTCTGACTCGGGATGAATGAAAGACACGATTCCATCAATATTGACGATGGCCTGGACTTTATTTTTGACACCAACCAAAGTGGCCAATTGTGCGCCCGCAGAGTTTCCGCCGATTGCAATTTTATTTTTGTTTAAATAGAATTCTTTCCTGTGTTTTTTAAGGAATTTCAAAGCGTCCTCTATATCTTCGACGGCTGCAGGATATTTTGCATCATCGCTTAAGCTGTAATTAACTGCCATCACGACATAACCTTTCGAAGCCAATTCCTGAGCCAAAAACGTTTCATTTTCTTTACTTCCGGAAATCCAGCCACCACCGTGAACCAGAATAATTCCCGGATATTTTTCAGAAGAATTTTCAGGAAAATAGATGTCAGCTTTTAAAAATTTGCCATCCCTGTTTTTATACTCAATATTTCTTGAAGCGATAATATTTTCAGGAAATTCAAGATTCAATGGGTGAATAAAGGGATATTTCTTTTTCAGTTTTTCAAAAGTAATGTCGATCGTATAAGGTTGTGCTTTAGGCCTTTTAACATTTTGAGCAGAAAGTTTTAAAACTGAAATCAATAGCATAGAAAAACGGATGAAAATCTTCCGCAGATAACGATTTTGAATCATATTAAATTTGGTAGTTTTCATCCGTTTGAGAAAAAAATATAAGAAAATTATTTTACAACATTTTTTGGAACATCTTTAGAAATCGAAAGCTGATCTGCTGAGATTCCTTTTGGTAATCTGATTGCTTTGGTTTTGCTTCCGATAACCTTAATTAAGGGCGTTTTAGAAGATTCCAAAGTCAGTCCTGAAAGATCGATATTCTTGCTGTTATAAACTGTTGCGCCTGTTCCATCGCTGTATTTCAGTTTTACATTTTTAAGTGCAATTCCGTCTGCATCTACGATGGTCAAAGCTTTTTTGGTATCGAAATAAGAATCTTCGATCACGATGTTTTTCAGGTTCATTTCAGACAATCCGCTTAGTGATAAAGCTTCATAAGAATTGGTTGCATTGATATTTTTGAAAAATACATTTCTGAAAATCGGTGTTTCATCAGTCACTGGAATTTGTTTTTCCACTCTTTTTTCATCATCTGCACTTTGATCTTCCTCAATAATCGGAGAATTTCCTTCATAGAACATATTGAAACCGATAACCTGCGCAGGAATATTAATCATATCAATATTACTCATCCAGATATTTTCCACAACGCCGCCTCTGCCTCTCGTAGTCTTGAAACGAAGACCAATATCTGTTCCGATAAATGTACAATCTGAAGCGTGAAGATTCTTAACACCTCCAGACATTTCACTTCCGATTACGATTCCGCCGTGTGCGTGGTAAACTGTATTGTTTTTGATGACAACATTTTCTGTCGGAACGCCTCTGTCTCTACCGTCTTTATCTTTTCCGGATTTGATACAGATGGCGTCATCGCCAACGTCGAAAGTATTATTATAAACTAAAACATTTTTGCAAGATTCCAAATCCAATCCGTCTCCGTTTTGGGAATACCAGGGATTTCTGACATTCAGATTTCTTAGAATTAAATTGCTTGACATTAATGGATGAAGATTCCAGGCCGGAGAATTCTGGAATGTTGGACCGTCCAACAAAACTTTGTCACAGCTTACCAAACTTACCATTACCGGACGAAGGAAATCTTTTACTTTTTCAAGATCTTCTCTTGTAGTTAATTTTTCCGGAATATTGAAATTAGCTGTGCTTGTAAATCCTCTTTTGGAGCTTTCTGTCGGGAACCATGTTTTTTTATCATCAGACAAAACACCACCTTTTGAAAGCAATTCTTTCCACTGTCCGTCTGTCATTTTTCCTTTTTTAACGTATCTCCAAGCATCACCGCTTCCGTCGATTACACCATTTCCTGTGATGGCGATATTGGTTGCGCCTTTTGCTGAAATCGGAGACTGGCAACGGGTTGTGTTAAGACCTTCGAAACTGACATCCACCAAAGGATAATCTGCGAAATCTCTGCTGAAAATGATCATCGCACCATCTTCCAGATGAAGATTGATATTACTTTGCAAAACAATCGGACCAGTCATCCAGATTCCTCTTGGAACGATAACTTTCCCACCGCCTTTTTGGCTAATGCTTGCGATTGCTTTTTTGAAAGCCTCAGTATTTTTTACATTTCCGCCTGCGATTGCACCAAAATCTTTGATGCTGACCGAAGTTGCAGGAAAAGAAGTCTCAGCCACAGTTGGCATTTTGAATTCCACATTTTTGTAAAGATCAGCTGTCTGCAACTGTGCAAAGCTGTTTGCTGAAAATAATGTCGCTAAGCTTAACGCCAATAATTTAATCGATTTCTTCATTATACTTATTTTGATTTTCAGAACCTGGATTCTGGATATTTAATTTATTTCTTAGTCACAATTTTTTTGAATTCGTCATAAACGATCTGTGCCATTGCTTTTGCGCCTTCCGGCTGGAAATGCGTGTCGTCTTTTTGTCCGTTTGGATAAGCTGGATATTTGCCTTCTGGAAGATTCATAAAGTAAGCGGTGGTCACAAAATCCTTTCCTTTTTTGGTTAAAAATTCCCGTGAAAGTCTGTTGAGATCTATCAAATCTACCTTTTGTTCCTGCGCCAATTCTATCATTGCTTTGGCATAATCTACGTGACTGTCGCCCAAAACGCCGTCTTTCCAGGGATAATTTCTGGAAACCGGTGTCACCAAAATTGGCGTTGCACCTTTTTCACGAACCTGATGAATGTACAATCTTAAATATTCCTTGTAACCCGGAACATCTACGTACCTATCCACCTTTTTCTCAGATTCATCGTTGTGTCCAAACTGAATCAGAATCCAGTCTTTCGGTTTCAGATTTTCAAAAATATAACGCCATCTTCCTTCCTGAAAAAAAGTTCTGGTACTTCTTCCGCCTTTTGCTTTGTCAACTACCAAAACATTTTTTGCAAGAGCCGAAGTTTTCAAAGTTTTAAGGCTGTCTGCTACGAAAAATTCCTGAAAAACGCCGCCCCAACCTTGCTGTGGATAACGTTTTTCTTGATAATTGCTTTCCAAAGTGTAATCTGTCAATGTAGAGTCGCCAGCCAAGAAAATGTTGGTTGTGGTTTTATCTTTCGAGGGTGTTACAGTTCTTTCTTTTTGATTATCCTGTTCCGTTTGCGCAGAAATCATCAACGATGTTGAAATGAAAAATGCTGTGGAGATATTTTTAAAAGATAATTTCATTTTAATATTAATAATTGATTCGATTTATTTTTTTGTAATTCTGAAAAAGTCAAAATCTGCGTAACCGCCTCTTGAAACTTTTGGATCGCTCACAGAATAGATTCCGACTTTTGCGCCAATCCATTTTCCTGGTTTTGCCTGAAATGGTTCTCCGATATTTTCAAAACTTTTCCCGTTTTCGGTGTAGCTGAAAGTGCAGATTCCGTTGGGTTCTTTGACATCCACTTTTAGGTAAACTTCATTTGATTTTAATTTGATTTCATTAAGAATTTTCTCCTCGCCGCCTTTTTCAGCTTTTAATGCTTTTCTCAACTGAAGATAATAGCCGTCTGGCTTATTGACAATCACAAGAGAAGCGTGATCTGTTCCCATTACCAAAAGTCCGGCAACTTTGCCTTCTTTCGCATCTTCGGGAAATAATTTCACTTTGGTTGAAGCGACGAAGTTTGGTGCAGGAAATTTCTGAGTTAACAAGTTCGGAACGTTCCAAAGGTTTTTTGCACCTTCTGATGTTTTAATCGAGAATAATCTTAAATAATCTTTTCCAGGAATTTTTGCTGACCAGACGATGTTTTCATTGGCGCTCCACTGCCACTGCAAACCAATTTTATCATCATTGAATTCGTCTGATTCTGTTGGCGTTTCGATGGGAAAAGTTTTTCCGACTTCCGGTTTTTTATAAGTCAGAACCGGTTCTCCGATTCCGTTTTTGTCTGTATCCATTCCCATTACAGGCCAGTCTTTTTCCCACTTCACCGGTTGCAGATGAACGAGTCTTCCGCCTGCATCCACATCCTGGAAATGGTAAAACCAATCCTGACCTTTCGGCGTATCGACCCAAGCACCTTGGTGTGGTCCATTGATTGTTGATTTGCCTTGTTCCAGAACTATTTTTTCTTCGTAAGGACCATAAATATTTTTCGATCTTAAAACCAATTGCCAGCCAGTTGCAACGCCACCAGCCGGAGCAAAAATGTAATAATAGCCATTTCTTTTATAAAACTTCGGACCTTCAACAGTTGGATGTGCATCGTGGCCATCGAAGATGTGAACGCCTTTGTCCAGAACTTTTGTTCCTTCAGAATTCATTTTGTTGATGGTCAAAATACTTTTAACTCCTGCTCTACTTCCTGCCCAACCGTGAACGAGATATGCATTTCCGTAGTCATCCCAAAGCGGACAGGTGTCTATCAAACCTTTGCCTTCCATTACCAAAACCGGATCTTCCCATTTTCCGAAAGGGTCTTTGGATTTTACCATAAAAATTCCGAAATCCGGATCGCCCCAATAGATGAAATATTCGCCTTTGTGAAAACGAATGCTTGGCGCCCAAACGCCGTTTCCTCTTTGTGGAACGTTGTAAGTTTCTTTTGGAATCAAATCTGTTATGGCGTAATTGGCCAGTTTCCAATTGATCATATCTTTGGAATGAAGAATCGGTAAACCCGGCGTTTCATTAAAGCTGGAAGCCGTCATAAAATAATCATCTCCAACCCGAATCGCATCCGGATCTGAATAATCTGAATATAAAACAGGATTCTTGTAAGTTCCGTTCCCCAAATCAGAAACCCAAACTTCTGAAACGTAAGGTTTCGCTTTCTGCGCATCCAATTGATTGATTGATAAGGCAAACAATGAAAGGATGATATGTTTTTTATTGATTTTCAAATTTTTATTTTATTAGAATATTTTTTGAACGCAAAGTTCGCAAAGCTTTTTTTGAACTTATTGAAAATATTTTAAGGTTCACGAAGGCGTAAAACTCATCAAAGAAAAACAATTAAGATTTCTAAGAAATATAAATATTTTTATTAATTATTTTTCTAATTCCAAACTTGCGAGGATGAATGGTCCAGTTCCTTTTGGATCGTTGGAGCGGATTTGTTCGTTGACGTAGTATTCATAAGTTCCGCTTCTGTAAGGTGTTCCGCCCAAACCTGCGACGGCGCAATTCTGATTTAAGTTAACAGTCCCGTCTTTTTCTACAGAGATCAGGTTTTTGATAATTCCGGCGTAGCCTTTCTTTGCAATTGCTTTATAGGACGTTGGTAAATAACCTTTTCTGGCGCCTTTTGCGAAAGTGTAAACGAACATCGATGATCCTGAAGCTTCCAAATAATTTCCTTTTTCGCTGCCTTTGTCCAAAACCTGATACCAAAGTCCCGTTTTCGAATCCTGAACCTTTACCAAAGCTTCGGAATATGAATTAAGATAAGAAATCAATCTTGCTCTTCCCGGATGATTCTGAGGAAGGAAATCCAAAACATCTACGATCGCCATTCCGTACCAACCCATTGCTCTTCCCCAGAAATTGGGAGAAAGTCCGGTTTGTTTGTCGGCCCAAGCCTGCTGTTTGCTTTCGTCCCAGCCGTGATACAACAATCCGGTTTTTGGATCTTTCAAATGTTTTTGAATTAAATCGAATTGGTTGACGATATCATCATAAGCTTTTGTAGCTGCATCGCCTTTGTCAAACATCTGCGTGTAGTTTGCGTAAAAAGGTTCACCCATATACAATCCATCCAGCCACATTTGGCTTGGGTAGATTTTTTTGTGCCAGAAGCCGCCTTCGGAAGTTCTTGGATGAGTGTCTAATTGAGATCTTAATAATTGCAAGGATTTCAGATAATTTTCTTTCTTATCAACTGAATAAAGATAAAGCAAAACGTTTCCGGAATTCAGCATATCGATGTTATAATTTTTTATCTCATAGGTTTTAATTGTTCCGTCCCCATTTATCATCTCGTCTGCGTAACCTTTGATATAATCGAAATATTCTTTTTTACCGGTTTTTTTATAGACTTCTTCTGCACCTTTCAAAACCAATCCGTTTGGATAACTCCATTTTGGTGTTTTGTGAAAATCCAGCATCCAGGCATCCGGGAAACGTTTCATTTCGGAGAGCATCATTCTTTCGGACCATTTCAGGTTTGTCGGAATTGTTTTTCCCGCTGAAGTTTCTGTTGTTGCTTTTGAAGTGGTCGCAGTTTTTGTTTGAGCACAAGAAAGAAACATTCCGGATGTAAAAGCTGCGATGGATAATATTTTAAGTGTTTGAAATTTCATTTTTTTTATTTTTTTAATTTAAAACAAAGTCTACAATTTTCCGTCTTTGTCCAATTGGTCTAATTTATTATCTAAATCTTTGTAAAATTCTGATTCGGTTTTCAGCCCATTTGGTTCCTGAGACCAGGCACCAAGAAAGTAATATGATACACTTTTAGTTTTTTTGAAAACAATAATGTGTGTGGATTTTGTTTTCACATATTTATCAAAATTATCGATGGGATAAAAAACTGCCATTCCCAGATTATCTTCTTTTTTCGCTAAAGTCTGCTGACCGTAAGTTGCGATGTAAGACCACTTTTTGTTTTTGCTCACCACTTGTCGGAAAGGAATATCCTTAATTGCAACAATTCCGGTACACAAGCCTGAGATTGTCTGATCTGAAGATAAATCCACTTTCACGAAACGGTCTTTGTTGAAAATCGTGAGTTTGGATTGTAAATCAACTGCATCGCCCCAGGTTTTCCAGCCTTTGTAATTGATGGTTGCGAAGGATTTATCTGGTTCGTTCGTTACTTTTACATCAGTGTTCTTTACGATTCTAAAAGTTTCTACGAAGTCATTTTGCTCGTCATATCTTCCGTACGAACCAATGCCGATTGTACGGCCTGATTTCAAAATATCCTGCCCCCAGAGTGCATCGTGGTGGTAAGATTCGAAGCCGTCTTGTCCAACTTCGGGTAAAACTAAAGTGGTTACTTTTTTACCGAAGATATCAGTGGCATTTCTCCAGTCGAGGTACAATCTGTAACCAACCTGGTTGTTTTCCAAACCGATTCCTTCGTATCTGATATAAGATGAATGGTCTGTATGCTCAGCCGGAAGGGAAAGTTCTGTGATGTTTTTGAAAGTTCCGCCAACGTATTTATTGCCTTCCCATTTTCCGCCTTCTTTGACTGATAATTCTGCGTAGGAAAATGGTTTGCTTCCTTCTTTTTTGATTTTCTGAATCACATCGGTTTGGGCTGAACAGCTGATGAAACTGATCAGAATTCCTGAGTAGATGGATTTTAGAATTATGTTTTTCATTTTTATTTTTACTTTTTTGAACACTAAGTGCACAAAGTTTTTCTTTTTTTATGCTTATTATTTCTGAGTTTCACAAAGGCGTAAAACTTAAAAAAGATTTAAATTGTTATTACTTTTTAATTTTAAAATTCCAGTTGTCATTTCCTGAGAGGATTTTTTTGATGGAATATTCTTTCGCTTCTTTTTTTGATAATTGATGAGACCAGGCAACTCGTCTTTCGGAATTTGCTCCGATTCCTTTGGAATTGAATTCTCCGTAGAAAGTGGTTTTCTCAGCATCGGGTTTGTTCCAGTTGTGCCAGCCTTCGGTTTTTATAACATCGCTGATTTCTGTATTGATGAAAACTGTTTTTGCAAACGGCCGCCAAGGTCTGCCGAGATAAACTGATTGAGATTTTGCATCGCCTGTGATTTTACAATCGATGAAAACAAAACCGAACTTTTTGCCTTCCGGTGTTGAAGCTGCCGTAAGATAAGTTGCGGATTCTTTAGCGAAAATTTCACAATTCTCGAAGACAGCCGTTGCCGCTCCGAAGATGAAATCCGTTGTTCCCTCGATGTAACAGTTTTTAAAATAACTTCGGACTTCTTTTGTTTTTGATGGATCGTCCTGCTGACCTTTCAAATATAATGTATCCTGAAAACCTAGAAATCTGCAGTTGTCAAAAATTGCACGGTCGCCGGTAATTAAAACCGCAACAGCCTGACCGACTTTTCCAGCGTCATTCTGAAAAGTGATATTTTTAGCTGAGAAATCATTAGAAAAAATAAAAATTGTGGATGATCCGGTTGTTCCGAATTCTTTGCCTTCAGCGTTTTTCTTGGAAGCGAAATCGTCGTTAACGATAATCGTTTCCGTAAGACTTTCGCCTTCAAAAGTGATTGGACCTTTGGTCGCCGGAACTGTGATCTTTTCTCGGTAAGTTCCTTTTTTAATAAAGATTTTAGTAGTGTTTTGAAATCCGTCTTCAACAGCGTTAATTGCTTCCTGTATTATTTTAAAATCTCCTGTTCCGTCTTTTGCGACTGTATAAATTTTTTCAGAATGATCATTAATAACGCTGAAAGAATTGATACTAATCAAAACGAGAATGAAAGAAAAAAACAATAAAAGATTTTTGATTTTGGACTGCTTCATTTTTACTGATCTTTTTAAATATACAAGTTTCCACCCCGTGCGGGATGAAAACCTGTATGATTTAACAATTAAATAATGTGATCCGAAACTTCAGATTGACATTAGTCTATGTATGGTTATTTTTTGATAATTTTTTTGGTAACTGTACCTTTATCAGTTGTGATAGAGATGATGTAGTTACCTGTGTTCAAGCTTCTCAAGTCAACCGAATCATTGTTGATTACTGCATTATTTTTAACAAGGCTGCCTGCAAAGTTGTAAACTTTTACGCTTAATACTTTTTGACCAGCAGTTGTGATATGTAAATAATCAGAAACCGGATTTGGATATAAACTTACCTGAGATTTGTTGATGTCACTTGTTGCCATCGTTGCATAAGCAGTTTTGATGTAGTACAGGTTAGTTGTATCTCCTTTTGTAATACTGTGCGCTCCGGCAGCAACGTTAGGAATTGTTACAACACCATTTGTTGCTGTATAATTAGTTCCGTCGAATTTAACCGCTTTCACAAAATCTGCATCGAAAACCAATGTTAAAGTAGAAACCTGAGACGTTGTATAAGTGATACTTGTTGCAGATTCCATTTTCAAACGTTTAGTCAACGTTAATCCGTCATAAGACTGAGAACCGTCTGTAGAGTTCATATTACCTGTAATTGTGTAGAACGTGCTTATTTTACCAGAAGTTGTAAAGTTATGAATCTCTCCACCAGTTACCGGCGGTGTGTTTCCAACTGTTACAGTTCCGCTGATAGCCACTGAATTTCCATTAGTACCAACTGTTGTAACTGTGTAAGCAGTGTTTGCAGATGGCGTTCCAGTTACTGTGATTGTTTTAGCCGAAGTATCTTTTGCAACTGTAAGTCCGTTTGCAGGCAAACCTGTCAGTGTAACGTCTGTTGCATCTCCACCCCAAGTGAATACGATTGGGCTGATTGCAATTCCGGCAGCAACTGTCTGATCTTTGTTAGCGGAAGTATTTACCAAAGTCTGGCTTGTACCTTCTGCCTGAATGAAAACCATATTGGTTCCGTAGTTTGTCAATTGAGATTTCAGTCCGGTAATAACTGCATAAGACTTATCATCTACTGCATTGTTAAAGACCCATTTGAAGTCTCCACCTTCTACACGTCCGGAATACATTTTCACTCTGTCTCTTGCAGCTGCAGGATCTTCTACAACTAAATTCTTAATGTAAAGAGAAGCATCTGTATCAAAATTGTTATACGTTTTTGCTCCCACTTTAGACTTAACTGTAGACGGAACAGTTTCTCCACGGGTTGTTGCCAAGTAAGCATCAAAATCCGTAAGAGAACTTATTTTCCCGGGAATATTGAACAATGGATTTGTATCGCCGTAAGCTACAAAACGCATAGAGTTGGTTGCAATGTCCAGATCAATTGTATTATTAAACGCTTTGATCATCCCGCCATCTTCTCCAGAGAAAGTTCCCTGGTTATTTGGATCATTCTGTTGTGTGGATGGATTCCAAACGTCTGTTCCCTGCAAAGAGATCATCATCGGATTTTTTGCATTACGGAAATAGTTTCCTTCCAAGAATAGAGAAGAACCTTCTGTAGAACCAGAACCGTATTTTGCAATACCATCAAAATAATTATTATAAACGTGAGCAGAATAGAATCTTACTCTCGGGTGTCTGGAATCTGAATGGTCAAACCAGTTGTGGTGGTAAGATACATAAAGACCTACAGTTGTATTTTCACTAAGTCCTAATAAACTTGCCTTCCCGTTATCCCAGAAATGGTTGTAAGAAAAAGTGTTGTAAGAACTTCCTTTGTTGTCCAAAGCACCGTCGCCTTTGATCTGATCTGCATCGCTACCAGCGTCTCCGTAGAAAAGATCATTGTTGTGAATCCAAACGTAAGAATTATTTTGCTGTAGCCCAATATCATCACCTTCACTGCTGTCGCAGTTCATGAAGCCAAGATTACTGACCTCCACGTTAGTTCCGTTTTTAATACGGATTCCCCAGCCGTTTGCAGTTGCATCATCTCCAACACCTTCTACAGTAATATAACTGTTCGCATTGTTATCATTTTCTATAACAAAATCTCCACCTTCCATAGTCGTAGCATCTGTGATGTTACCAACCAAACGGAAAATATAAGGCCTTGTATCGTAACCTTTTTTGATACCATATAAGATGTTCTGAAATCCTACATAAGGAGTTGTCCCGCCATTACTTTTCGTAATAACATTGAATGGAACAGAATCTTTAGATTTCTGAGTGATGTACAAAATGATTGCATTGTCTTTTGGTGTACCATCTGCTTTATAACCTCCGGGAACCCTTCCACCGTGAAAAGCAAAACCTGTTCTGTCCTGAGGAAGAACCGTCAAAGTACTTGTAGTTCCACCAGTACCTTCTATTCCTAAAACGACTGGTTTTACAGTAATTGTATAATTTCCGGCTTTCAGTCCAGGGATGTCAGCTCTAAAGTATGATCCGTAGCTGCGAATCAAATAATCGTCAACCTGTTTGTTTACCACACCTTCTCCGGAATAGTAAACATTATATCGTCCAGCGTTTGCCACTGGTTGCCATTTTGCAAAGGCAGTTTCTACCCAGCCTTTCGCATCGTTGAAAGTAACGGATTGTCCTGATACCTGCGTGAATGCAAGCAGTAGAAACAAATAAAGTAATTTAATTTTATTCATCTAGAATTTATTTAATTGAGTTAATTGTGTTAGTTGTAAGGTCTAATAAATTTGAAATTATTATAATTAGTGTTGTCTTCTACGAACCTATTTTCATTAACTAATTTTAAATAATAGTGCTTAATTTATTTTTTGACAAGAGCCGACAAGGGCCTTAGAATCAGCTCTAACAGGGCTTTAAAACCCTGATAGAGTGAATCTTCAAAAAAAATTAAAAATATAAAAACTTAAAAATTCAAGTGATAAAAGGAATGTTTCCTAGTAACCGTAATCCTGTTTCAGATTATAGTTTGACAAGATGATGTCATCATAAATCGGGAACAATTCTTTTCTGTTTGCTTCAAAATATTGAGCGTATCCTTTTAATGGGTCATTGATATATGCACCTGTGACCGCTACTCTCCAATTGACTGCTTTGTAACCAGTCGGCACAGATGTAGATGACGGAGCAGGTGTATAATAAACATCGGCTCTATTGACACCAGCAGGTACATAAATATCTATTGCATTAAGTGAAGCCTGCGCCGTTTTTGTTCTGTCGTAAGGTGACTCTTTATAATATATTACAGATGGTACATTGGCATATTGTCCAGTTCCGCTTGATAAAGCCGACAAATTCTGTTTTGTCTCTGCAATTTTAGCTGCCAAAAGATTCCAACGAATTAAGTCATATTTTCTAAGACCTTCACCTCCAAATTCCAACAATCTCTCGTGAACGATGAAATTGAAAAATCCTGTTTTGTCAGTCGGTATTGTTCCCGCTTGTCCAAGATTTCCAACGTATGCTCTGTCTCTTACCATTTTCACTGCATTCACAGCGTCTGCAGATGGAGAACCGTTGATCTCATTATCAGCTTCGGCAAACATCAATAAAATATCTGAGTAGCGGATCATCGGCCAGTCGATGGCAAGGTTTTGCGCAGTTCCTGTCACATTGCTCCAGGATTTTCTGAATTTTCCATCGGTACAAAGAGCACCTGTTGCCGGGATTGCCAAGCCTGCTTCATTGATCTGCATCGAAGCTACTGTAAGATCTCTTCTAACGTCATATTTTCCAAATTCGTAGAAATAAGTTGCTATAGCATTGATTCCACCACTACTTTTCCAGTTAGAAGCATCGTGTCTCATCCCGTTGTAGTAACCAATTTTACTATCTGTTGCAGCGTTTCCTCCGAATGCGCCTACTGCGAAGATTACTTCGTGTGCAGCATCTTCTGTGTTATCGTGTAAAGCTCTGAAAACTGCTTCGAAGTTCGCATTTAAGCCATGCTCTCCTGTTCTTGAAATGATGTCTTTACATTCGTCGTAAGCAATTTTGTAATAAACCTGAGGGTTCGATCCCTGTGCCATCACTCTTGGTGATCTTCTAAGGGAATAACCTGCTCTCGCCAAAGCGATTCTAGCTCTCAAGCCTTTTACAGCTGCTTTTGTAATTCTTGTATTGCTGGTTCCAGCTTCTGATCTCCAAGGCACTAATGCAGATGCAGTAGCTAAGTCAGCAATCATTTGCTCATAGATGACATCTCTATCTGTTTTTGGAAGGTAAACTGATTCTAAATCCGATGAAGGAACCAATTGCATAGGAACATCTCCCCAGTTTTTGATCAGATCAAAATAGAACTGCGCTCTTAAAGTATAAGCTTCTCCCAAATAACGGTTCATTAGCTTTTTCTCAGAATCAGAACCTGTTTGCATTACTTTTGATAAAGGAATATTCTTGATCACAAGATTTGCTCTTTCGATCCCTGAATATAATTTTAGGAAAGGCTTGTTAAGATCCGGATTAGAAGTACAGGTACCATAAGTACTTAGCCCTCTTCTGTCGTTACAGCTGTAATCTCCTGAGGTTTTAAAATCATCTGCTGACTGTGGGTAATATAAATTAAGTCTCTGTCCGTAGGCATCATCGCCAATAATCTGATTGTAAACACCGATCAATGCAGTAAAAGTATCTGCTGTACTGTCGAATTGTTGCTCTTCGTTAGAATTAGAAATATTTTCTGCATCTAAGAACTCATCACAAGATGTAAATGTGAAGAATATAATTAAGCAACTTAGAATTGAAATTAATCTGTTAAGTTTCATTTTTGTTCGAATTAAAAAGTTATATCAACACCAGTTAAGAAAAATCTGCTTCGTGGAAATGCTGCATAATCCACAGCAGGAGTAAGTGTACTTTTTCTAGTACTTACCTCTGGATCATATCCCGAATAACCGGTAATTGTAAATACATTATTTGCCGTAGCATATAATCTTAAGTTAGTAATACCAATTGCTTTAAGAGCATCTTTATTCAATGAGTATCCAACAGTTACGTTGTTCAGTCTCAAGAATGATCCGTCCTCTATTGCATACGAATGTAAGAAATAGTTACCACCTGTTGGTGTCCACATTGTCGTTCCGGCATTAAGAGCTGCCAAATCTGTTGGATTGGTTATTTTTTCTCCAGCATCATTGAACCATCTCCATCTGTTAGCCATATCGCCTAACATATTTTGATCTGTATATTGATACTTGGTTGTGAATTCTATTTTGTTTGCATTATAAACTTTATTTCCAACAGAGAAGTTGAAGAACAAACTCATATCGAAGTTTTTGTATTTGAAAGTCTGGTTGAAACCTCCATAAAACTTAGGCTGAGCATTTCCAAGATCTGTCTGATCTTTGTTATCAATGATACCATCACCGTTCAAATCTTTCAATTTAAGGTCTCCCGGTTGTGGCAATTTGTTCCCTAAAGCTACAGAACCACTGCTTGCTATGCCGGTTTTCAATTTGTATGTGTTGTTAGCTGCATTAAAATCAAAATCGCTGATCTCATATCTGCCTTCTGTCACATAACCATAAAACATCCCAACCGGCTGATTAACCTGAACTTTGAAATCAAACAAGTTATTAACCCATCCTGAAGGAACCAAATAATAATCCGTTCCGGACTGTGTCAGTGACCCTAAACTTTTGATCATATTTTTGTTGGCAGCGATGTTGAAATCTGTTTTCCACGTGAAGTTTTCATTTCCAACAATGATTGCTCCCAAACTGAATTCCAAACCTTTGTTCTGAGTTTTTCCGGAGTTCTGATATTGATATTCATAACCAGAAGTCTGAGGAATTTTAGCTAATAACAACAAATCTTTTGTATCCGTGATGTAAGCATCTATAGCTCCATAAACTTTTTTATTAAAGATTGTAAAATCTAAACCTACATTTTTAGAAACAGTAGCTTCCCATTTGATATTTGGGTTTGCCATAATATTTCCTGGCGCAGATCCAGTGATGATTCCAACTCCACCTGTGTATCCATAAGCACTTGATGGATTGTAGAATGTATCATATAAGAAAGGTGCAATTCTGTCATTTCCAGATTGTCCATAACCGATACGTAATTTCAAGTCATTTATCATTCTGGAATCCTTCAAGAAATTCTCTTCTCCAATTTTCCAAGCTAATGATGCTGATGGAAAATTTGCCCATCTGTTAGCTGGGCCAAAAGAGTTGGATCCATCTCTTCTTAATGATACAGTTGCGATATATTTGTTGTTATAAATATAATTTGCCCTTCCGAAGAAAGATGCCAATCTACCTGGAGGCAAAACACCTGCATACGGAGCATCCTGAATCAATCCTGCTGGTGGAGCTGCAAGAATAATATTTGCAAATGCTTGTGCTGCAGACATTGATGTTGGTAAATATCTGACAGTCATATCAGTTTTATTACCGTCTGTCTGCACAATCTCCTGCCCCAAAAGGAAATCCATTTTGTGATTACCAATTTTTTTCTTGTAGGCAAGCGTATTGGTATTGGTTATTCTTCTTGTTTGCGTGTTTGTCAATTGTACAACAGACATATCCGCATTAATTCTTGAAAGATATGTTTTCGGACCAGAGAACTGCTGAATATCCTGATCGTTCTGTACATATCCGATTGTACTTTTGAAAGTTAAATCCTTGAAGATATTATACGTGATAACTCCGTTTAAGAATAAGTTATCTGTATTATTATATTTGATCTCGTTGTTGGAAAGCAACACAGGATTTACCAGGTTTGTAGCTGCAAAATCGTCTGTATCGAATTCGTCAGAACCATCTCCAGCATTGATACCATTTTCAAAAGGTCTGTAACGGATAACATTTCTAAGTCTGTTTGTACTTTGCGAACCCGCAGTTGCAGTTCCAGCCCCGTTGATAAAAGTCTGGCTGTATCTCGCCGTCAATCCAACTTTCAATTTTTTGCTGATATCAAAATCATATTTGAAGTTGGCCATATTTCTTTTATAACCGGAATTAATCATAATTCCGTCCTCTTCAACGTGATTTAATGATAACGTGAAAGCTGAATTGGAGTTACCTCCGGAGATATTCAGGTTATGTGTAAAGTTGAATGCTTCTTTTCCGAAAACTTCTTCCTGCCAGTCTCTTGTCTGTATAGTTCTGTATTGACCGATATTATCATACGTACCATATAATTTTACGAATTTTTCCTGCAAATCTGCATATCCGTCCTTATTATATAGCTCATATTGATACTGTACAAAATCGTAAGGACTCATTACGTCTAATTTTTTAGCAATAGTTCTTACACCAGTATATCCGTTATAGTTTACTGTAGTCTTAGCATTTTTTCTACCACTTTTTGTCGTGATCAGAACAACACCATTTGCACCTCTTGCTCCATAGATAGAAGTAGAAGACGCATCTTTCAGAACCTCGATGGATTCAATTTCTTTGGGAGATATTAATGACAGTGCATTATCCATTTGGATTCCATCAACAATATACAACGGCGCATTATCCTGAGTAATGGATGTTCCACCTCTAACTTTGATTTCCGGATCAGATCCAGGAGAACCTTCTCCAAAAGTTACCTGTACACCGGCCATTCTTCCTTGAATAGCTTCCGCAGCACTATTTACAGGCATGTCGTTCAACTGATCTCCTTTTACAGACGCAATAGAGTTGGTAACATCCTTTTTGGAAACGGTTGTGTATCCTACCAAGACAACTTCGTCAATGTTTTTTTCTTTGTTGGAATCAAACTTCGCAAGAACAACATTGATTACAGTTTTCCCATTCACTTCTACTTCCTGCTCTTCGAATCCTTTTGAACGAATAACAAGAGTTGCATTTTTAGGTACATTCAGCTCATACTGTCCAGCCTTGTTCGTCATTGTAGAAAACTTCGAATTTCTTACCGTAATTTCTACATTCTGTACAGGCTTGTTCTGGTCGGAAGTAATTTTTCCGGAAACCTTGATCAGCTCTTGAGCCAGTCCAAATGCCGGTAGTAAAAAGACTGATGCGATCGTCGTTTTAATAAAAGCACTTTGAATACCTAGTTTTAAACCACTCATAGATATTTTTTAGTTTTATAATTAGTAATATTTTTTACTTATATATAGTGTCAAAAATTTGTCTTAAAAAATGCAATCGATTGCACTTATTTTTTAACTATTTCTTAACTTGACTAAACTAAGATTATTTTTCAATTAGCAAATAAAAAAAATAAATATTTTATTAATATTAATGTAACATACATATAAATAAAACTGAAATAATACATTTAATTAATTGATTATCAATAGTTTTCAATTATATTAAATTTCAAAATAAAACTTAATAATTTTATGAATTAACATTTTTTAACATCTAAACTTACTGATTAAAATCATTAAATCTCAAAATTAGGATCATTTTAATTAACCAAAAATTAACTTAACAAACCCGATTTTACAAAAATTCAGATTTTTTTGTTACAAAAACTGTTTTTTGAATAAATCCTTTAAAATAACATTCAGATTTATAATTTAAAATATAATATGCTATATATCAATGTATTATATATTAATATTAATGTTTATTGTCGATATTGAATGTTTGAGCAACAATTTGTTTAAAATTGCACAGATTTTAGATTTCTGGGTAAAAAAAATCATTATAAAATTCTTTTTTTTGATCATATTCATTAGAACAAAACATTATAAATAACTGAATTATAGAGAATTAAAATTTAATTCGAAAATTTGTTTCCCAGTTAAAATTTATATTTATATTTACAAAAATTATTTGCTGTGCCAAAAAGTGCAATTATCAATGCAATCGATTACACAGTGTTAATTATTTGTTCATATTATATAGATTAAAATGACTCAATCAGAATTCCGATACGCGCATCATCCGAACGATGCCAAAAATTACACAACAGAAGATCTTAGAAGAGAATTTCTAATCAACGATTTGTTCGTAGAAAACCAGATCAAATTGGTTTATACAATGTACGACCGCTTGATCGTTGGTGGAATAATGCCAACCGACAAAGCTTTAACTTTAGAAACCATCGATGAGCTGAAAGCACTTTACTTTCTAGAAAGAAGAGAATTAGGAATCATCAATGTTGGTGGAAAAGGAAAAGTAACTGTTGACGGAACGGTTTACGAACTTAATAACAAGGAGGCCTTATATATAGGAAAAGGAAACAAGGAAGTGACTTTCGAAACTTCTAATGGTGAACAACCTTATTTCTATATCAATTCTGCGCCAGCCCATCAAGCTTTTCAAACTAAGAAAATTACAAAAGCTGAAGCTGAAATCGTAGAATTAGGCGATGCAAAATATGCCAACAGAAGAACCATCAACAAATTAATTGTGAACAGCGTTCTGGAAACTTGCCAGCTTCAAATGGGAATGACGGAATTGCACGAAGGAAGCGTTTGGAACACAATGCCTTCTCACACGCACACCAGAAGAATGGAAGCTTACTTCTACTTCGACTTGGAAGAAGGGCAAACGGTTTCACATTTTATGGGGCAGCCAACTGAGACGCGCCACATTTTCCTTAAAAACAGAGATGCAGTGATCTCTCCGGAATGGTCTATCCACTCTGGTGTTGGGACATCCAACTACAGTTTTATCTGGGGAATGGCAGGAGAAAATATGGATTACGGCGATATGGATGCTGTAAAAACTGACGAATTAAAATAATTATGACAAATTTATTCGACTTAACAGGAAAAGTAGCTTTAATAACCGGTGGAACGCACGGTTTAGGTTTGGCAATGGCAGAAGGTTTGGGATCGGCAGGTGCAGAACTTGTGGTGACCAGCACTACCCCATCCAAATTGGAAGAAGCTGTAAAATATTATCAATCACAAGGTTTCAAAGCAACAGGTTATATTTTTGATGTGACCGACGAAAAAATTGCCGCTGAAAAAGTAGCAGAAATCGAAGCGAATCATAAGCAAATCGACATCCTTATTAATAATGCCGGAATCATCAAAAGAATTCCAGCTTTGGAAATGGAAGTTTCTGAATTCCGAAAAGTGATCGATGTTGACTTAACCGGACCTTTCATCATGTCACAATTGGTGGCGAGAAATATGATCAAAAGAAGATCCGGAAAAATCATCAACATCTGTTCTATGATGAGCGAATTGGGCCGTGATAACGTCGTGGCTTACGCTTCTGCAAAAGGCGGACTGAAAATGCTAACCAAAAATCTGGCAACAGAATGGGCAAAACACAACATCCAAGTGAACGGAATCGGTCCCGGATATTTTGCAACGTCTCAAACTGAACCAATCCGAGTTGACGGAAATCCTTTCAACGAATTCATCATCAGCAGAACGCCGGAAGGCCGTTGGGGAAATCCTGAAGATCTTGCCGGAACCGCAATTTTCCTGGCTTCCGAAGCAAGTCAATTCATCAATGGACAAATCATCTATGTTGATGGCGGAATTTTAGCAACCATCGGAAAACCATCCAACGAATAATATTAATAACAATAAAGATTGGACTCGATTTTAAATCTAATTTCTAAAGTCTAACATCTAACTTCTTATTATGAGTACACTTACAAAACCTTTCATCACAGATACATTTTTATTAAAGAACAGATTCGCTGAAGAGCTGTATTTCAATTTTGCAGAAAAACAACCGATCATCGATTATCATAACCATTTGCCTCCAAAAGAGATCGCAGAAAACCGTCAGTTTGAGAATATCACTCAGGTTTGGATTGGTGGCGACCACTATAAATGGAGAGCGATGAGAACGATGGGCGTGAACGAAAAATTTATTACCGGAGATGCTTCTGACAAAGAAAAATTCGCAGCTTGGGCAAAAACAGTTCCGAATACTTTAAGAAATCCATTGTTTCATTGGACACATCTGGAATTGGCAAGATATTTTGACGTTTACGATTTGCTTAATGAGAAAAATGCAGACCAGGTTTACGAAAATGTATCAGCTCAGCTTCAAACACCGGAGAAATCTGTTCACGGATTGTTGAAAATGAGAAATGTGGAAACGGTTTGTACCACAGAAGACCCGATTGATACACTAGAATATCATAAAACAATAAAACAAAATAATATCGGGATCACAGTTAGTACGGCTTTCCGTCCTGACAAAGCGATTTTGATTGACAACGAAGATTACAATTCTTACATCGATAAATTAGGCGAATCTGCAGGCATCGAAATTAATTCTTACAAGGATGTACAGGATGCGCTAATCAAAAGAATAGAATACTTTCACGCCAACGGATGCAGATTGTGTGACCACGGATTGAATAATATTTCTTTCGAAACGTTCACAGATTCAGAGATCAACTCGATCTTTGAAACGAAGAGAAAAGGAGAAGCCCTAACAGCACATCAAATTGAACAATTCAAAACAGCAATTTTGCTATTTTTAGGAGAAACTTACCATTCTTTAGGTTGGGTTCAGCAGTACCATTTAGGCGCGCTTAGAAACAATAATGCAAGAATGTTGAAAGTTCTTGGACCAGATACAGGTTGGGATTCCATAGGCGATTTCGGTCAGGCGGTCAACCTTTCCAAATTCTTAAATACATTGGATTCCAAAGATAAATTGACCAAAACAATCATCTACAATCTGAATCCTGCGGACAACGAAATTATGGCCACAATGATTGGAAATTTCAACGACGGTTCTGTAAAAGGAAAAGTACAGTTCGGTTCCGGATGGTGGTTTCTAGACCAGAAAGACGGAATGGAAAAACAACTGAACGCCCTTTCCAATATGGGATTGATCAGCACATTCGTAGGAATGCTGACCGATTCCAGAAGCTTCCTTTCGTTCCCGAGACACGAATATTTCCGCAGAGTTCTATGTAACTTGTTAGGAAACGAAATCGAATCCGGCGAACTTCCTGAAGATATGGATCTGGTAGGAAAAATAGTTTCAGATATCTGTTATAACAACGCAAAAGACTACTTCAGTTTCTAAATAAAGAAATAATTTGGGCAGCTTAATCCGCCTTCCGCTCCCAATCTTTTTTGCACAAGATTTCCAGTTCAATAGAAATTAAGTAAAAGCAAAAAGGATTTCCGCTCAAGTCGGGCTGCGAGTGATTCATTATTAGAAACTTATATAAACGAAGCGGCTTTGTGAACCTTAAAACAGTTCAATAAATTAAAAACTTTGTGAACTTCGTGTTCAAAACAAAAAAATGAAAACAGAACAAGCATCAAAAATATTCTACAAATCCGATTCCACAGAATGGGAAAAAATAGATGAATATATCGACCGACAAATCGTTGGTTACGACGATTCTGTAATGATGGTCAACGTTCGTTTCAAAAAAGGCGGCATTGGCTATAAGCACAAACATCCGCATATTCAGGTGACTTATGTTGCAGAAGGAAAATTCGAGGTTAATATCGGAGAAGATATTTCAATCCTGAAAAAAGGAGATTCGTTCTTCGTTCCATCCAATGTTGTTCACGGTGTGGAATGTATGGAAGACGGCATTTTGGTTGATGTTTTCAGCCCGCACAGAGAAGATTTTATCAAATAATTAAAAAATCCGGAATCTCGATTCTTATATCTTGATTCTTAAAATAAATTTAGATTAATGGGCAAAGTAGTAAGCTTTGGAGAAGTGATTATGCGATTGTCACCTGCCAACAACAGGATGATGAAGCAAAGTAATGAGATGGAATTCTTTTTCGGAGGTACAGAACTCAACGTTGCGGCATCGCTTGCGACAATGGGCTGTAACGTAAAACACGTAAGCGTTGTTTCTGACGATTTTGTTGGAGAATCAGCGCTTTCATCCATCAAAAGTTATGGAATCGACACGACTCACATTGCAAAAAATGAGCATCCTTTGGGCTTATATTTTTTGGAAGTTGGTTCATCTGTTCGTGCTTCCAGAATTGCTTACAACCGATTGAATGGATCTTTCGCCAACATCAATCCAAATCAAATCGATTGGGAAAATGCTTTGGAAGGTGCAGACTATTTCCATTGGACAGGAATCTCTCCTGGAATTTCAGAAAGTGCTTACATCGCTTTGAAGAAAGGTTTACAAGTAGCTAAAGAAAAAGGCGTTGAAATCACAGCTGACCCAGCTTACCGTTCCAACCTTTGGAAATACGGAAAAGAAGGCTTCGAAGTTTTGAAAGAATTGGTGTCCTACTCTACTATTTTTATCGGTGGCGTGAATGAGATCAACGAAATCATCGGAACAAAATTCTCTTCTGACAAAGACAGTTTCATCGAAGCTTGTAAAGAATTCCAGAGACAAATACCTTCTATCAAAAAAATATTTGATAAAGTAAGAGTTGGTGCCAGCGCAAGTACGCAGGAAACTCAAGGAAGAGCTTGGTCAAACGAAACTTACTTCGAATCTGAACCAATCGAAATCCTTCAAGTTGTAGATAGAATTGGAACTGGCGATGCTTTCGCAGCAGGTTTGATCTATGGTCTATTAAACTTCGATGACGAAACTGCACTTAAGTTTGGAAACGCCGCTTGTGCGATTAAACACACGGTTCCTGGCGACATCAACCATTGTAGCGCTTCCGATATTTTGGATGTGATGAACGGTGACAAAGGCGGAAGAATAAAGAGATAATTTAGAAAAAAAATGATTATAGATACATTAGAAAACGCTTCTCAATATTTTTTGCTAAATCCATTATTTGAAAAAGCTTTTGATTATTTAAAAAACAAGAATTTAGATTCTTTAGAAGTTGGAGTTACAGAGCTTCAGGAAGATCTTAAAATGATTGTTTTTGATGAAATGGCCAAAACAAAAGAAGAAAGTCTTTCCAAATTCGAATGTCATAATCAAAATATTGATATTCAAATTTGTCTGAAGGGAGTAGAAAATATTGGTTGGAAACCAAGGCAAAAATGCACAGACCCAGTCGGAGAATACAATGCAGAAAAAGATGTTCTTTTTTACAATGATAATCCGGATATGTTTTTCCAATTAAACGATAATCAGTTTGCTATTTTTTATCCAAATGATGTCCACGCACCGATGATTGGAAACGGCTTCATTAGAAAAATAGTTTTTAAAGTAAAAATTTAAAAAAATGACAAAGATTCAATTAGTTACCAATGCGATCATCAATCAAGGACTTTTGCCTTTGTATTACAACGCTGACGAAACGGTAACTTTAGAAATACTGAAAGCACTTTACAGAGCAGGAATCCGCGCTGTAGAATATACAAGCAGAGGTGAATTTGCATTGAGCAATTTTACCAAAATGGTAGAACTCAGAAATGAGGAAATGCCGGGAATGCTTCTTGGAATCGGAACGATAAAAAATTTGAAGCAAGCTGAAGCGTACGAAAAAGCAGGCGCAGATTTCTTTATCAGTCCAGGATTTGTACCGGAAGTTGCAGAATTTTTAATCTCGAAACATTTGCTTTACAGCCCGGGTTGTATGACACCAACTGAAATCATCACTGCAGAAACTGCCGGCGTGACTTTCGTAAAGTTGTTCCCAGGAAATGCTTTAGGAGCTGGATTTATGAGTGCGATAAAAGACGTGTTCCCAAATCTGAAATTTATGCCAACAGGTGGCGTTGACACGACAAAAGAAAGCATCGAAAGCTGGTTCAAAGCTGGTGTTTCTGCTGTTGGAATGGGAAGCAAATTAGTAAGTAAAGAATTAATGGCGGCAAAAGATTACGCAACCATCGAAAACGAAACGGTAAAAGTTTTAGAGATCATCAAATCGATAAAAGCTTCTTAAAAATAAAAAACACAAACAAACCAAACCAACTTAAAATGAATCAAACCATAACGCCTAAGCAGACCAATTACAGATGGGGAATTTGTGCCCTTTTGTTTGCTGCAACAAGTATCAATTATCTTGACAGACAGGTACTTTCTCTGACCTGGAAAGATTTTATTCAGCCGGAGTTTCACTGGAACAATAATGATTACGGAAACATCACCGCATTATTCTCCATTTTCTACGCTGTAAGTATGTTGTTCGCAGGGAAGTTTGTGGATTTTATGGACACCAAGAAAGGTTTCCTTTGGGCAATCGGCGTTTGGTCTATTGGTGCTTGTTTACACGCATATTGTGGAATCGCAGCATCAGGAATCTTGACGGGACATTGGTTTGTAGGTTTTGAGGAATCAAAAGAAATTATTAAAACTGTAGATAATGTAGCATTAGTAGGAAGTACAAGTGTTATGTTATTCATCTTTGCACGTTTTGTTCTGGCTGTTGGAGAAGCAGGAAATTTCCCTGCCGCTATTAAAACAACTGCGGAATATTTCCCTAAAAAAGACAGAGCTTTAGCAACAAGTATATTCAATGCCGGAGCGGCTGTTGGTGCTTTATCTGCGCCTTTGATCATCCCAAGAATCGCTGAAAAATGGGGCTGGGAAATGTCATTCATCATCATCGGTATTTTAGGATTTGTATGGATGGGATTCTGGGTTTTCATTTACAAAAAACCGGAACACAACAAGAAAATGAGTGTTTCCGAGTTACAATATATCCAGCAGGATCACGGTTTGGAAGAGGAAGCGGACAAAGATAAAAAAGTGTCCTTCGCACAATGTTTCAAATACAAACAGACTTGGGCATTTGCTTTTGGAAAGTTTATGACAGACGGCGTTTGGTGGTTTTATATGTTCTGGACTCCGGCTTATCTGAGCTCGGTTTATGGAATCAAATCCAATGACGGCGTTGGTCAGGCTGCAATCTTCGTGCTTTATACAATCACATTATTATCGATTATCGGAGGTTGGTTGCCGTCCTATTTTATCAATAAAAAAGGAATGGATCCGTACGCAGGAAGAATGAAAGCGATGCTGATCTTCGCATTTTTCCCACTATTAGCCTTGATTGCACAGCCTTTAGGCGTTTACAGTTTCTGGTTGCCGGTAATCATTATCGGAATTGCAGGTGCAGGTCATCAGGCCTGGTCAGCGAATATTATGTCAACCGTTGGCGATATGTTCCCGAAAAAAGCTATCGCTACAATCACCGGAATTGGTGGAATGGCTGGTGGAATCGGATCATTGATCATCAACAAAGGATCTGGCGTTCTATTCGATTTTGCAGGAACGACGCAGATGGAATTTATGGGATTCAAAGGAGAAGAAGCTGGTTACTTCATCATATTTTCGATTTGTGCCGTGGTTTACCTGATTGGTTGGGTGGTTATGAAATCATTGGTTCCGGTTTACAAACCTGTTACAGATTTATAAAATAAAAATTATGGCAGCTTAATCCGTCCTCCGCTCCCAAACCTAACGAAGTGGTTCGACGAAGTCAATCTTTTTTGCTCGACGGTTTCCATTAAGTTGAACTCGAATACACGCAAAAAAAGGATTTCCGCTCAGGCCGGGCTGCAGATTCGGTTGAAAAACAAGCTTTCAACCAACTATTAAAATTTAAAGAATAAAGAAATGGAATATCAAACAAAAGAAAAACTAAACCGTGAAAACTCAGATCTGACTGAGAAACTTCCTATAAAATTTTTACAATTTGGAGAAGGCAACTTCCTTCGTGCATTCGTTGATTATCTGATCGACAAAATGAACAAAGAAGCTGGCTTCAATGCAGGTGTAGCTGTTGTGCAGCCAACTCAGGGCGGACTTGTAGATATGTTGGAAGAACAAAATAACCTTTATACACTTTTCGTAAGAGGTGTAAAAAAAGGACAAATCGTGGATGACCAGAGCGTAATCTCCGCCATCCAAAGATCATTGAGTCCTTACGCAAATTATCAGGAATATCTTGATCTGGCAAAAGGCGAAGATCTTCAGTTCATTTTATCAAACACAACAGAAGCCGGAATCGCTTTTGATGAATCCGAAGCAACTCTTGAAGCTGGACCTCACAAAAACTTCCCTGCAAAAGTAACGGCTTTCCTTTACGAGAGATTCAAGCATTTCAATGGTGCTGAGGATAAAGGTCTTCACATCATTCCTTGCGAATTGATCGAGAATAACGGATTGACTTTAAAAAAATATATCCTTCAATATGCGCAGCTTTGGAATCTTGACGAAGCATTCTCCGCGTGGATAGAAAACAGCAACTATTTCCACAACACCTTGGTGGACAGAATTGTTCCCGGATATCCAAGAGAAGAAAAAGACGAGTACGAAGCCAAATTCGGATACGACGACAGCCTGATGGTAGTTTGCGAAGCATTCCTACTTTGGGTAATCGAAGGTGATGACAAATTGAAAGCTCTGATTCCGTTTGATAAAATCGATGATCAGGTATTGATCGTAAAAGATATTACCCCTTACAGAACCAGAAAAGTAAGAATCCTGAACGGTGCTCACACAGCAATGTTGGCATTCTCAATCCTTGACGGAAAAGAAACTGTGAAAGAAGCCATCGATGCAGAATTCGCCGGGAAATTCATTTCTGATACGGTTTACAACGAGATCATTCCAACTTTAGATTTATCAAAAGAAGAATTGACGGCGTTCTCAGAAGAAGTTTTTGACAGATTCAGAAATCCGTTTTTGAAGCACCAGCTTTCTAGTATTGCTCTGAACTCGGTTGCGAAATTCAAAGTGAGAGTTTTGCCAAGTTTATTACAATATGTTGACGACAAAAAAGAATTGCCAACCAATCTGACATTCGCTCTTGCAGCATTGATCAGATTCTACCAAGGTGAATTCAACGGTAAAACGCTTCCAGTGATGGATGACGCGCCGGTTTTGGAAAGATTCAAAGAAATCTGGTCAACCAATGATCTTGGAGAAGTTGTAAAAGCTACTTTATCTGAAACCGGTTTCTGGGATACAGACCTGACACAAGTTTCTGGATTAACAGAAGCTGTGACAAAAGCCTTGAAAGAAATCGATGCCAACGGAATCGAGCAAGGTTATAATAATTACATCAAATAATAATTTTTAATCATTTAGAAATTATGAAAAAAGTATTAAAAGTAAATCCAAAAGACAACGTAGTGGTTGCGCTGATGGATCTTTACGCTGGCGAAATCGTTGATCTCGACGGAACGCCTTACAATGTTTTAACGGATACAAAAGCTAAACATAAATTTGCCGGAGAGCATTTTGAAGCCGGCGACCAAATCATCATGTATGGTGTAGTTGTTGGAAAAGCCAATCAGACCATCCAAAAAGGTGAAGTAATCACAACTGAAAATGTGAAACACCAAAGTGAACCGGTTTTCAAAAAGACAGGAGATCTGGGTTGGACGCCACCAAATGTAGATAAGTGGAAAGACAAAACGTTCAACGGTTATCATCGTTCTGACGGGCAAGTTGGAACCAAAAATGTCTGGTTATTTTTCCCGTTGGTATTTTGTGAAAACAAAAATATCGAGAAGCTGAAAGACATTTTTGAAAACGAATTGTTACCGAAAAAAGAAGTTTCTTACAAGAATTTCCTACGCTCTTTAATCGAAGAAAAAAACGTGGAAGACGTTGTAGACAATTCTCGAAATGAGAATCTTCTGGACAATATAGAAGTGAAATTTATCAATCACCAAGGTGGTTGCGGCGGAATCCGACAGGATTCTGAACTTTTGGCAAAATTGCTTGCAGGTTATGTGAACAATCCGAATGTAGCGGGTGCAACTGTTTTAAGTTTAGGATGTCAGAATCTGCAGGTTGATATTTTTCAGAATGCTTTGAAAGAGATGAGTCCGAACAATGATAAAGAGATTTTGGTCTTCGAGCAACAAAAGATTGGAACGACGGATCAAATGTTCCAAATGGTGATCAAAGATTCTTTTGAAGCCATCAAAAGAGCTAACAAAATCACACGTCAGCCTGCGCCGGTTTCAAAAATAAGTATCGGTTTGGAATGTGGCGGATCTGATGGATTCTCAGGCATATCAGCAAATCCTTCTTTAGGAATTGTGTCAGATATTTTTGCAGCTTTGGGTGGAAAAACCATCCTTGCAGAATTCCCGGAATTGTGCGGCGTGGAGCAAGAACTGATGAACAGATGTGTGGATGAGGAAAAAGCAGATAAATTCTTAACATTAATGAAAGCTTTTGAAAAATCCGTTGTAGATGCAGGTTCAGGATTTGATATGAATCCGTCTCCGGGAAATATCAAAGACGGACTAATCACAGATGCAATGAAATCTGCGGGCGCTTCCAAAAAAGGAGGAACTGCGCCAATTGTAGATGTTTTGGATTACGGCGAATACATTTCCAAACCAGGTTTGAACCTATTGAACACGCCGGGAAACGACGCAGAATGTACAACTGGATTAGTGGGAGCCGGAGCTACAGTAGTTTTATTTACCACAGGTTTAGGAAATCCGATGGGAAATCCAATCGCACCGGTTGTGAAAATATCTTCGAATACAACCACTCGAAACAGAATGTCAGACATTATTGATATTAATGCAGGAACCGTAATTACGGGCGAAAAAAGCATTCAGGAAGTTGGTGAGGAGATCGTAGACTATATTATTGAACTGGCGAGCGGAAACGTAGAAACAAAAGCAGACCAATTGAAACAGGATGTATTTATCCCTTGGAAACGAGGGGTGTCATTATAATTTTTTTGAATTTTAAGGTTTTTATTTAAAGGGCATTTCTTCTTTTTGAAGGGTGCTCTTTTTTTGTTTAGGTATTAGAAGTTAGGCTTTAGCTAATAGATTTAAAATTCAATCTAAAAAAAATGATGATGAGTTATTCAAATTCATACATTTGAGAACTTAATTTAGAATATGAATCAGCATTATCAGAACATCATCGAGACTATTTTTCATCAGATTAAAACTGAGGAAAATCCGGGCGAAGTAGCTTCTTACATTCCGGAACTTGCCAACATCGATCCTGATAAGTTTGCTGTTTCTATCAGTCTCATCAATGAAGAAAACTACAGCTACGGCGATTATCAAACCAGATTTTCCATCCAGAGTATTTCCAAAGTTCTCCTACTCTGCTTAGTTTACAGAGATATTGATGAAAAAATCTGGGAACGTGTTGATGTAGAACCATCCGGGAATCCCTTCAATTCTTTGGTGCAGTTGGAGTCTGATAACGGAATTCCGAGAAATCCTTTCATAAATGCCGGCGCACTGGTAATCTGTGATATTCTGATTGATCTTTTCGAAGCGCCCGAGAAAGAATTCCTGGCATTCATACGAGATATTACAGATTCCGAAACCATCAATTATTCTGAAACGGTTGCAAAAAGTGAGCTGAAAATCGGTTACCGGAATGCGGCGCTTTGTAATTTCATCAAGTCATTCGGTAACATTAAAAATGATCCTGAAAAAGTTCTGAATCTCTACAGCCTGATTTGTTCCGTGGAAATGAATACTTTGGAACTGTGCAATGCTTTTATATTTCTGGCAAATGGTGGTAAAAAGATATCTGCTGGTAAAGAAATCCTGACCAAAAGCCAGACTAAAAGAGTAAATGCTATAATGCAAACATGTGGTTTCTACGATGAATCCGGCGAGTTCTCTTTCCGGGTCGGACTTCCCGGGAAAAGTGGCGTTGGCGGTGGAATTGTTGCATTATTCCCCGGCCGATATGTCATCACAGTCTGGAGTCCAAAGCTCAATCCGAAAGGCAATTCTTATCGTGGAATGAAATTCCTGGAACTATTTACTACAGCAACAGAGGAATCTATTTTCTGATTAAAAAAAGCCTCCAAAAATTAATTTGAAGGCTTAATATTTAAAATTAAAAAGAGCTTATTTCTTGATAAATTTCTCCTGATAAACCGCTTTATCAGTTACCACTTTTAGGATATAATTTCCTTTCAGAAGAGGACTGACATTAATTTGTCCGTTAATGATCTTAGCATTGATCTGTTTTCCAGTCACATCAAATATTGAAACTTCAAGCACTTTTTCCAGAGTTTTAACATTCAAAATTTCTGTTGTTGGGTTCGGATAGATACTCAACTCCAATTTCTTAATGCCAGCCGTAGCAGCCAACGATGATGAGATAACTGTCAACGTCTTTTCAACTACTTTTCCATTAGAATTAAATGTTATGACAACGTTTGCTGTTCCGGCGTTCTGAGGCGTCAGAACCAATTCATCATCAGAATTAACCTCAGCCAGGACAGCAGCTGAATTACTGTTTGATTTAATTGATTTTACAATTGCTGAAGACAGATTATCCGCATCTGAAACAATTAATTTCAGATCGATTTTCGTCACACCACTCAAAGTCGTTTCTGATGGGAAAGCCGAAGCCACAACTGGCAAAGTATTGTCAGGGAAAACCGTCATCGCCGGGAACCAATAATAATCATTCAAGGTTTTTGTATTTAGCAAAGTTCCGTTACTATCATAAGTATGAATCCAGTTTTTTTGGTAATGTGCGCCATAACCGCTTTCAGTGGTATTCAGAATTAATTTGTCAGAAACCGGATCAACCCTCAAAGCTGCTCCGTAAGGGATCTGCTTGTAAGTCCCTTCCTGTCCTGGGATGGTGATGAAATTATCAACAAGTGTTTTAGTTGTTACATTGAATTTGATAACCTTCGTGCCTGATGTAAAAGCATTTACCGAGTTCATCCAGTACAAGGCATTTTGCTGATTGCTGTAAGTGAAGCTTCCCGCATTCCAAGCGCCCCAGGAACCAAGATATTGCGTAGCAGTGGAAAGCGCATATTCAGTTGTTGCAAAAGTTGTTGGATTGATGTTGACCAATTTTTGATTTTGAATGGCCCAAACACTTCCATCCCTAGCCTGAACAACCGAATGGAAAGCACCGGAAATAGTCTTGATCAAAGTATTCGTTTTTGGGTCGATGACCAAAATACCCGTGGACTGTTTCACAGCGAAAACATATTGTGAAGTTCTCACCATATTCCCTATCTGTCCCGCATACTGACTTCCGCCGCCAGTTCCGGTGATCAAAGTACCAACTTGTAGATTTTCGATATCGAAAGTATAGATTCCGTTGGATGCCCCGATGTAACCCAATTTGTCTGTGACTCCCACAAAAGAACGGCCGTCTCCTCCACCAATGGTATTGAAACTGGCAATTTTTTCCATCGTCGTAGCATTGGCAACAACCAATCTTCCGCCAGGCGTGTATTGCGTATCGCCACCGTCAGCTGCTTGTTTTGAGATAAAATAGAATTTGTCTCCGTAGATTGTTCCAAATTGAGTCGTTGCTCCAAAAGCCTGATTGTTATTCTTTTCGCTGTAAACTCTGTAATAGATCTGGTCATTTTCACCTACGAAATTCACAGAACCGTTGGTGTGACCGAACCATTCTTCATTCACCATAAAATAACCTTTGGTAAAATCTGCCTGTGCAGAATAAGCCGAAACCGGTGTCAATGTTGAAGAGATATCATAGCTTTCCATATTCGGATTGAAATTCCAAACATCCCAGGAACCGTTCACCAATTCTCTGCTGCTAGCTCCCAAACCTGAGTATCCGAATTCTGCATCTGTCGGGTCTTTCACCCAATAAGACCAATATCCCGAGTACCACGCGGAACCCCAATGGTCATTCGCATCAATTGCTGTATAATTATCAAAATCATAAGCCGTTGTATTGATGATGCCATCCACCGGATAAAGTGGATAAGTGACGTTGCCATTGTTGTAAAGTCCAACAGAACCTTGTCCGTCCAGGTCAAAACCTAAACCGCCGATTGCGCTTCCGAATTGCGTTCCCTGATAAAGTAATGTAAAAAATCGCTTGTCAGTTTTTGCAATCGCCTTCAGCATATCTTCGCCGGTCGCCGTTCCGTTCCATCGGAAGCCCCAAACCAGAGCGTCCGGATTCTTCGAATCGTTCCACTGAACCAAGAATGCCGCTTCGTTGGTTCCTGTACCAACCCAATACACGATGTCATCGAAATTGAAATCGGCTTTTTTGGATTGTTTTTTAATTGAGTTTCCCTTGATGTCATTTCTGGGAACACTTTGTACTGTGACCTGCGCATTCGTGAAAAATGCAAAGAACAACAGCCAAGTCAAAAGATAAAACTTTTTCATTTTTAATTGATTTAAAGAATTTTTATTGTTAATGATTATTTTAAATGTAAGTCGTAAGCGCCAGCCACTTCCGTAGATACTTCGCCCAGCCAACCTGCTTCCTGATTGATTCCTGTATAAACTTTCACAAAATCGATTCCGGGAAGTTTGACGTAATTGCCGTTTTTGTCAACAGCCCACGAGATATCGATGTTGGAGGCTTCATCGGTATTCGGAGCGTTGTCGGCATATCCGAAGGCGTAAGATTTTCCGACCCAATAAGTTCCCGTTCCACTTTGGTCATAGTAATTATTGGCCAATTTGGTTCCTGTAAATTGGTAAGAAGCATCTGTAATCCACAGTGGATAATAGCTTTGGATATGGAAAACGTTTTTGGTTTTATAACCTGTATTTCCCAGATTATCTGTCCATTTGATATATTCTACATCATTTTCCCAATATTCATTTCCGGGAACTGGCGGTTTGGATTCGCTGGGTTTGAAGTAATTGATGTTGTAATTCTTGACCGTTGTATTTTTGAAATATTCACTGCCTGCAATCTCGTACCACTCGTCCTCATCGGGTTTTCCGTTTTTATTTTTGTCGTAGGCAACCATTATAATTCCCGGTTCGCAAGAGCCAGCACGCTCATCTTGAGACAAATCGCCCCAAAAAGCATTGCCAAGAATTTTGAAATCACGGCCACTCATATTTGGAATCGTGTGGTCAAATCCGAAAGTGACATAACCGCCAAATCCGCCCAACGTAATCATCGAAGAATTGGAACCGACCAAAGATTGTTTCGCTTTCTGAATCATATTTTCTGCCGTATTTCCAGCAACATATTCCGGAATTTCATTAATGAATTGTCCAATGGCAGGACGGAAATCGAAAACGTTTGAAATGTACTTGCTGTAAGATGAAGTTTCTTTGTTGACAACAATTTTTGAAGTGTAAGTTGTCGTTGTTCCGTTCGTTTCAACCTTCAAAGTCAAAGGATAGGTTTTGGCGAATGGACTGATGAAATCCAAAGCCGAATTTTCTGAAAGCAAAGAATCATTGACACTCCAAGTCAGTTTTGAAGTTCCTGAAACCTCTGGAGCAATGTTCAGAACTTTGAAGCGGTCGATGGTGTAGGAATCTTTGAGAACTTCTGCTGGAGCAATGACCTCATCCTGTTCTTCTCGTTCACTTTTGCAGGCAATCACTCCAATGGTGAGGATTGAAAGTAAAGTGAATTTTATAAATTTATGTTTCATTTTTATTGATTTAATATTATTAAAAGTGTTTGTGTTTTTATGTTGACTGTTGTTCTACGCTGAATCTGCAGCCCGACTTGAGTGGAGCTCTTTTTGTCATTGCGATTGTAGAAAAGTTCTATTGATGACCTCACATCCTTCGCAATGACAAAAAAGCGGGAACGGAAGGCGGATTAAGCTGCCCAAACCTAACAGAGTGGTTCGACGTAGTCAAATATTTATTCATAGCCATTATTTATAAAGAAAAACAAAGTGCGCCGGGATGTTGCCGCCTTCGGTTTTCCATTTGAATTTTCCGTTTTTGTCGAAGCAATAGACGAATCCTGTAGAAACGTAATTCCGCGCATCAGTCATATAAATGTCTTCTGTGATTGGGTTCACGGCGATTCCGTAAGGTGTTTTGATGGCGTCGACATATTCCTGGTCGATGATTTTTTTGGAGATGATTTGCTCCGTTTTCACATCGATGATGCCGAAAGATTTGGTGTAGGCGTGCGTGTTGTAATTGAACTCGTTGCCGTAATAGTAGAGTTTGTCATTTACGATTGTCATTTCGCTGACCGCAATGTGAAAGTCCTTTTTGACCGTTCCCGTTGCTGCATCCACCAAAAACAAACTGGACGGAACGTTGTAATAATCGCCTCTGGAACTCACGTACAAATCGCCATCATCGTCCTTTGCAATGTGATGAAGATTGATTGCGACATCGATTTTTTTAGTCTCGGTAAACGTGTTCAAATCAACTACAGAAATCGTTCTGTCATAGTTTGGAAAACGGTAACCGCCAGAGTTTGCAACGTACAGATTGTTGCCGATGATTTGCATCTCTTCCGGCTGATAACCGACCACCACTTCCCTCTTTATAGAAAGCGAAAGCGTGTCAATCTCAGCGACTTTCCCAAGTGGCGCATTTGGATTTAGAACCACCGGACCAGCGTAACTTGAAGCGTAAACTTTCCCATCTTTGAAAGTCACATATCTGCAATTTTCAAGGTTGATGGTTTTGATTCTTCTGGCAGTTTTTGCGTCCAGAACTTCAATTTTATTGGATACATTGATGACCGCGTACATTTTGCTGCCGTAGATTTTGATGTCATTCCCGACATCTCCAAGTTCCTTCACCACATCCGGATTGATGTCCGCGTAGATATTCCGATGGTAGGTTCCGGTTGTGTAATCGAAGAAATCCAAGGTGGCTTTGTTGCTTCCCATATTGCCTTCGTTCAGAAGATAAAAACCTTTGATAGCGGTATTTTCCGGCGTCGCAAGACCTTCATCCACTTCTGGTCGAACGATTATTTCATCTGTTCGGCAAGACATCAGGCAAAGTAGAATCAGCAGAAAAAAGTTTATTTTTTTCATAATGTAAAGCTTAAAATGAGTTTGAAATTCCGGCCTGGCATTGGATAATTCAGCACCACATCGTAATATTGATTGAAGATATTATTGACCTCGAAACTGGCTTTGAACTGGTGATTTTTCCAATTCATTTTCTTCTGGATTGATAAATCGTGCGTGTACCAAGGCTGGATATAATTGTACTGGATGTTGTTCTGCTGGCCATCGTAACGTTCACCGACGTACATAAAACTGTAATTGAAACTCCAATCCTTGTAATCCGACATCAGGGAAAAAGTTCCGGAATGCCAAGGCGTGTACGGGATTTGGTCGCCAAAATAACTTTCGTTTCTGTCGGAAAAATCTCTGGCTCTTTGGAAAGTGTAACTCAACAATGGTTTCAGTTTCACGTTCCCGACGAGCAAATCAGCCTGAACATTGACATCGGTTCCGATGATTTCCACTTCACCCAGATTCAGCATCATCCAGCGGAACATATTTCCGGTTGGTGCGGCGATGATTTTGTTCTCAACTTTGTTAAAATAGCCATCGACCTTTGCATAGAAACTTTGAAAAAATTGATTGTGAAAAGACTTCTGGTACGTGAATCCAAGATTGTATTGATTGGTAAATTCTGGTTTCAGGAAAGCGTTTCCAATCATCGTGTAATACAAATCATTGAAAGTCGGCATCCTGAAAATGCGTTTGTAAAAAGCTCTGACCGTAAAATCATTGGAATCAAAAGGCTGATAACTAAGAAAAGCGGCAGGCGTCCATTCCGATTTGTCCGGTGATTTGGCATTTTTCTCCACATCTTCGTGGACGAAAGTTCCAAGCACACTTCCAAGGAATTTCAGTTTTTTCCATTGGTATGTTGTGGCAAAAGCGAGCAAAGACGTGTAACGCGTCGGATACGAAAAATTGACCAAATCTGCATCGAGATTATTATACTGGAAGTCAAAACTGGCACTGACATCCCAATTCTGAGTCACGGAATAAATATTGGAGGACGACAAATAAATCTCTCTCTGAATGTATTGATTCTGGATTTTGATGGATGAAACCGTGTCGATGTAATGTGTGAAATCGTAAGCAAATTTGGCTTTGAACTGTGTTTCTAATTTCGGAAATAACTTTTTTCTGAAACTGGCCTGCACGAAATAATTCTCGTCCACCAACCTTTGTCCTCGTCCATCAAAACGATTATTGACAATCGCCGCAGGAATTCCGCGATTGGAAAGATAGCCGTAACCACGAATGTTCCAACTTCCATTGTTCAAGGTTCCGTGAAAGCTGGTTTCGAAACGTTTGGCTTTGATGTCGGAATCAAAACGCTTCGCAATCGTGTCGTAAGCAATGGCTCCATCGGGATATTTTTTGCGGTAACGAAATTTATAAATCCCGTCACTCTGCAAAAACTCAGAACTGAAACTTGCCGAAACTCTATCCGAAATCTTTTGTTCCAATCGAAAAGACGGATTGAACAAATCGATGGAACTATTCTTGAGTCTGAGAACGAGATTTGTTTTTTTATTAAGTTTAAAAACAGGCGTTTTGGGCTGAAGATAAATCGAACCTGACGAACCGAAATCCTTTGCAGGCTGGAAAATCTCAGATTTTTGTCCGTTGTAAAGTGATATTTCCTCAATGTCATCCAAAGAAAATCTTCCTAAATCAACCAATCCGTTTTGTGCATTTCCGAGCTGAATTCCGTCATAGAAAACACCCACGTGCTGGCTACCCATACTTCGGATATTGATGGTTTTCATCCCGCCGATTCCGCCGTAATCTTTGATTTGAACACCTGAAAAATACCTCAGCGCATCGGCAACCGACTGGCTATTGAGTCTTTCCAACTGTTCGCCAAAAAGCGTTTGTGCCGGTAAAATCTCTTTGAAATTCTTTTTGTAAACATCAACTTTGAGAATCTCAGTTTCCTTGACTGTATCTTTTTTGGACTGCGAAAAACAGAAAGATGAGGCTGTCACAAATATTGTAACAGCGGTTTTGTAAAACCGGGAAGTAAATCGTGTCACCATTAGCTCATATCGAATAATGATGACGCCAATGGAGGTAAGAAAGCAAGGATAAGGCGCAGTTTGTGCTGCACAAAATCATTGTTGACTAGGCTTTATTCCACGAAAGCGTCAAATATTAAAACATTCTGGCAGGTCTTCTGACTTACTTCATTTTTGAAATCCTTCCCATCTTGCGACAGTGGATATAATTTTCAAAAATCTTTGTGTGAAGCTTACAGCAGCGGGTCTGCTCCGGATTTTCACCGGATTCCCTATTATGTGCTTTTTACGGCTCACCAGATTGGCGCAAAGATATATAAAATAGATTGACAAAGTCAGAATAAAATATTGTGATAAAAATCACTGTGAATAAGCGAAATTTCAGAAATAAAAAAAGTGATGAATTAATCACCACTTTACAAACATTAGAATCTGTTAGAGTTTACTTTTGTACTTATTACTAATTATTTTAATTTTTCAAATATTAATGACATTGTTGCTTTGTCAAGACTTTCCATATCGATTAGATTTAATGATTTTACCATTTTCAAAGTAGAAGTTTTGTAGTGTTGAAAATGTGGCGTCTGCAAATGAAACTGATAAGAATCTTTATCAGCATAAATTTCTACGATTCTAACTTGAGAAGGGTTTTTCTGTTCATACATAGGAAAAATAGCAATCACGCCTTTCTCTAATTTCACCGAAGCCGCAGCTTCTTCTTTTAGAATTGATTTGTATTCTTCTAAAAATTCAGGAATAATTTCTATTTCTGAGATTCGAACCATCATATCATTTTCTATAATTGGAACGAGCGGTTTTCCGATGATTTTTCGGACTGTATTTGCCTGAGTTTTACTGACTGATTCTTGTATCAAATTTGCCAATTGTTCCAATTGACTTTCCGTAATTCCGGTATTCTTTCCAATATTAATGTGCGATTGTAATTGAGATTCAACACCTGAAATCGAAGCCAAAGCTGAAATCGTAACCAATTCCCTTTGCTGAAAAGTCAGAACATCGCTCACAAAAATATCAGCAAACAAATGTTCTTTCAGAAACGCATCAATTCGAGGAGCAAATTCCCCAAATCCTGGTGCTGGTTTAGATTGCGGAGTTTTCGTAAGAGTTTCCAACGTTTTTCTGCCTTGCTCATATTTATCTGCAACATTATTTTCAACAACGATTTTCTTTCCTTCGTTGTCTTTGATTCCTTTTGACTTTCTTTCGTCAAGAACAGTTTTAAAGGTATTGATTGCATTCAGACTTCTCGGAAAACCACAATATGCATACAACTGAGTGAGTGCTTCCTTGATTTCATTAATCGATAAACCTTCATCCAATCCTTTATTTAGATCTAACTTTAAATGTATTAAATTTCCAGTCGCCGTGGATGCAGAAATCTTTACAAGACTCTGTTCTTTCGGATTTAAATTTTGTATTTTTTTGGTTGTTTGTGCATTCATTTTTATAAAGCTTAATGTTAGCGAAACCAGAATAATCCAGTGCAAAATTTTGCTTTTAATCATAACTTTTATTTTTGATTGGCTTGTGCATATTCTTCATCTGAAACAGCTTCCAGCCAAGTATTTTGATTGTTTTGCGGATTACCGTTCGTTGCTAGATGTGAAAACCAACTATTTGCAGTGGCGCCGTGCCAATGCTCGATATTCGGAGCAATTTCAACAACGTCTCCAACTTTCAGATGGCGTACCTTTTTTCCTCTTTCCTGATACAAACCTTCGCCACCAACGACAATCAAAAGCTGTCCGCCCGTATGACTGTGCCAATTGTTGCGACAGCCTGGTTCAAAGGTCACATTAGAAAGAGGAACATTTAAATCTTTATTGCTTGTGAGCGTGGCCAAATAAGATTTTCCTGTAAAATATTGTTCAAAAGCAGTGTTTTTTTCGCCTGTCGGAAAATCACTTAGTTTAGGAATGTTTGGATTCATTTTATTTTGATTATTTATCTTTTGTGCCGTCAGAAATTGAGCCAACATCAAAAGAATTATTGTTGTGAAATATTTCATTTTTCAATGTTTAGTCTTTGAACAAAGTTCGGTAAGAGAATCCGAAAAACGGTTATATTGATTACTGTATTGCTTACCATTTTTACTGATTTCATTTAAACAAAAAGGTCTATCTGCAAATTGCAAACAGACCTTTTAATTTATTACAAAATTATTTCAAATTAGTTTTAAAGAAGCTTTCCAGTTTATCAAAAGGAATTACATCCACTTTATCATACAAATCCACGTGAACAGCATTTGGAATAATCATTAATTCTTTCGGTTCATTTGCCACTTTAAAAATATCTTCACTGAAATATCTAGAATGTGCATTTTTTCCGGCAATCAAAAGCATTGGTCGGGGCGAAATTTCTTTTACATAACTTAAAATCGGCATATTCATAAATGCTATTGGATTCGTAATTAACCACGCTCCGTTTGAGTTTACAGAGTTGACGTGAAAACCACGTGGCGTTCTGTAATAATCGAAATATTCTTTTACAAACTTGGATTCATTGCCATTCAATTTTTCAGGTAAATTTCTTGGTCCGTCTGCAGGTTTTCCTTTTTCGGCATCTTTCCAACGTTGCTGACCTAAATCTTCCAAAGTTTTGGTACGTTGTTCGGGTGTGACAGAATCATTATAGCCTTTCGACATTACTCTGGTCATATCATACAAACTTGTTGTAGCAACAGCTTTCACTCGCTTATCAATCGAAGTTGCATTCAAAGCAAATCCTCCGAAGCCACAAATTCCTATAATACCCATTTTGTTTCTATCGACGTTTTTCTGCAATCCTAAAAAGTCAATGGCCGCACTGAAATCTTCAGTGTTAATTTCCGGCGAAGCTAAATTTCTCGGTTCTCCTCCACTTTCTCCTGTGTAAGATGGGTCAAAAGCTATAACAGCAAAACCTCGTTCTGCCATAATGTTGGCGTACAAACCTGAAGACTGTTGTTTCACTGCCCCGAAAGGTCCGCTGATTGCCAATGCCGATAATTTCTCGTTTCCGACATTTTTTGGAAGGTATAAATCACCAGAAAGTGTGATTCCGTAACGGTTTTTGAAACTTACTTTTTGGCGGGTTACTTTATCGCTTAATTGGAATGTATAATGTTCTTTTGATGTATTCATTTTTTCTGAATTTGAATTTTTTTGTGCAAATGAGTATCCTGAAATCAGAAATACCATTGCGATTGCTAATGCTTTTTTCATTTTATTTTTAATTTAAATTGATTTAATAAATTTTGCAGGAATTCCACCAACTACAGCATTATCCGGAACATCTTTTGAAACGACTGCTCCAGCTGCAACAACTGCATTTTCGCCAATCGTTACGCCTGGCAAAATGGTGGCATTAGCGCCAATCCACGCATTTTTCTTGATAAGAATAGATTTGCAAATCAGACCTTTTCTGTCTTGCGGATTTAATGGATGATTTTCTGTGATGAGATTGACTTTCGGGCCAATTAAAACATCATCTTCAATCGTGATTCCGCCTAATGTAAGAAAGGTACAGTCGAAATTGATGAAGACATTTTTACCGATGTTGATATGCTTTCCGTAATTAATGTAAAGTGGCGTGAACACAGCAACATCCTGCACTTTTTTGTCTAAAATCTGAGATAATAAATCTGTAATCTCATTAGGATTTGAAGAATTATTCATCTGAATGAGAAGTTTTTTTACAGCAAAAGCTTCTTCTCGCAATCTGTCTATTTGCGGGTCGTTTGGAAGTATCGTTTCCCCGTTTAAAAGCCTTTCGAAAATATCTTTTTGAAATAAATTAGAACCGGAATTATGTTTTGAATCTGACATTTTAAATTGGGTAATTATATACGATTTCACACTAATTCAGATATCTTAATTATTATAACCCTGTCATTCTGAATGTAACGCAGTGAAATGAAGAATCTAAGCTATACACGAGATTCTTACTTCGTCTGAATGACAATAGTGTAAAATTATAGTCACATTAAATTGATTTGATTATCAGATACAAAGGTATCACGACTTACAGGCAAGCCGTTAAAGGTTATCAAACCAAAAGTTAAGAAAATCAAACTTCAGACAATCGAAAAGCTTTGGGATTGGTACCTGTTTGTTTTTTAAAGAAATTATTAAAGTAAGTTGGATATTCGAAACCTAGTGCATAAGCTATTTCGGAAATACTCCAGTCGGTGTGTTGCAAAAGTGCTTTCGCTTCTGTAATAATTCTTTCGGTAATATGCGAAGTCGTAGATTTTCCGGTAACTTCTTTTACGGCTCGATTCAGATAATTGATGTGAACATTCAAATGCTGAGCATAATGTTGCGCTGTTCTTAATTGAAGAGGATTTGCAGTGGTTTCAATCGGAAATTGTCTTTCCAATAATTCCAGAAAAACAGAGGTTAATCTTGACGATGCATTTTTATTTTGTTCGTAATTTTCCGAAGGTTCCATCTTCAGAGATTCGTGAATGATAAGACTGATATAATTGCGAATCAACTCATCCTTAAATACATAATCACTTTCCTGCTCCACTATCATTTTCTGAAAAATGGTATTGAGGAAGGTTCTTTGTTCTTCAGTAATTTTCAAAACCGGCGTTCCTCCAATTTTAAAAAATGAAGATTGCTGCAGGCTTTCCGAACGTTCGGAATTTTTAAAAAATTCTTCCGAAAAAAGAATGGTATATCCTACGTAAGTTGTTGAAATCGTTTCCCAGGAATACGGAATGTGCGGATTGCCAAAAAAGAGAATCGTCCCCTCCTGCTCATAGGTTTTATCAGAATAGTGTATTTTACTTTTCCCGGTTGTGAGACAAATTTTATAGAATTCTTTTCGGCTGTAAGTTCTGGTTTCAGCGCCGTCTTCTTCTATCTGAAATGCTTTAAAACCTTGCAGCTTTAATTCATTATTAAAATTTGAAACTTCTCTGATTACCTTGTCAGCCATTTTGCAAAGTTAAGAAATTCAAACTTATAGGAATACCATAATTTTCAATGAATCAAATCAGCCTTCACAAATTCAATTTTATTATTTTTAAAAATAAAATCAAAGCTTCCGCCAATTTTACCTTCCGGAAATTCGCCTGTGAACTCAACTTCCAGATAAGCTGAGTTTTTTTTAACTTCTAATTTCCTCAATTCAGTCTGCGTTTTATATCCGATAAAATAAATCACAAAATAATCTTTGATTCCGTCGTGACCAGTAAATTTTCTTCCAACGGATGGGTCGTCTAAAACTGCATTTTCGTGATAAAATTCAAGATATTTTTCGGTATGGTAACTGTTGCTGACGGCAATCCAATCTTTGATAAATGTTTCTATATGCATTTTAAATCTAGTTATGATAAAAACCTTGTTTGAATTGTACAGGCGTCTGACTGGTCTTATTCTTAAATAACTTATTGAAAGACTGCGGATGCTCAAAACCCAATTGATAGGCAATTTCTGCTACTGAAAGTTGAGTTGTCGTGAGATAATCTTTTGCTTTTTCAATCAATTTTTCGTGGATGAGCTGTTGAGCATTTTGCCCTGTTAAAGACCTAAGCATATCACTTAAATATCGTGGAGAAAGACTGAGCTCGGTTGCGAGAAAATCAACACTTGGCAAACCTTGATTCAATCCGTTTTCTTTATCAAAATAGACATTTAAAAGTTCCTCAATTTTCGAAAGCAAATCATTGTTCACTGCTTTTCTGGTGATGAATTGGCGCTTGTAAAAACGGTTGCTGTAATTGAGCAAAACCTCGATGTGCGAAATGATGACGTCCTGACTGAAATCATCAATCGTGTTATTTAATTCTTCTTTAATATTATCAAAAACTGAAAATATCGTTTGCTTTTCTTTGTCTGATAAAAATAAAGCTTCGTTCGCCGAATATGAAAAGAATCCAAAGCTTTTAATACGGCTAGCTAATGAATAATTTCTAAAAAAGTCGGGATGAATGAGCAATGTCAAACCTTCATATTCCATATCATCGGCACTCGTGGAAATGAGTTGATTGGGCGCAGTAAAAACCATTCCGCCTTCGTCAAAATCATAATAACCTTGTCCGTATCCAATTTTGCCTTTCCTTGTTTTTTTGTAGGAAATTTTATAGAAATTGAATAGAAAATGCTGATTCAATAAGTCACTTTCAACAATCATATTAGTGTTGTCATCAATGCTAATCAAAGGGTGAACAGGCTTACCAAAACCAAGCATCTCGTGAAGCTGCGATATGGAATCTACTTTTATCGGGTTATTCATTTCTTAATTTTTTTTAATTGATTAAATCTCCAAAAGCCATTTGTTTCATCTCCTGAACTGCAGCCTCTGAACCGATTTCCAAACGACGGTTGTACAGCTGATTGGCAAATTCTCCCGTTACATATCGCAATTGGCTTTTTCCGTCTGTAGCAGCTTCGTAAACCACATCAGCAATCCATTCTACTGGTTCGAAATTATCAGGATTCATTAATTCAAATAATTTCTGCATACCTTCTTCATAAGCCGGATGATTGGCAACGGCTAATGATTCTCCTGCAAAATTAGTTTTAATTCCGCCGGGCGCAATGGTTTTGATGCCAACATTATGCAAAGCCAGCTCAAAAGACATACTTTCGCTCCAGCCTTCCAAAGCCCATTTTGTAGCGTGATAAAGCGAATCTAAAGGGAAAGTCAACAGTCCGCCAATTGATGTCGTTGTGATAAATAATCCGTTTCTGTTTTTTCTGAAATAAGGAATGAAAGCCTGCGTCACGCGAATTACGCCGAGTAAATTGGTATCCAGTTGTTTTACGATTTGTTCGTCTGTTAAAGCCTCCAAAGCGCCAATCAAACCATAACCTGCATTATTGAAAACCACATCGATGGTGTGAAGTTCAATCGCTGTTTTTACTGTTTCCTGAATCTGCTCGAGATTGGTAACATCCAACGGAAGCAAGGTTACGTTTTCTAATTGAGAAAGTTCGGTTTCTTTTTCTGGACTTCTCATAGTTGCAATAACGTTCCAGCCGTTTGACTGAAATAATTTGGCTGTCGCTTTTCCTAAACCTGATGATGCGCCTGTAATGAAAATTGTTTTTTGCATTGTAAATTTTGTTTAAATTTTATAATACAAATGTCCGCAGACACAGTGAGGAAAATGTTGCCAAAATGAGTTTGGTTGTATCCGAAATGACGGAGGATTTAAGATTAAAATATATTACAAGAATTCGTTTCATTAAAATTAATTTAAAATCAATACCTTTGATTTTTACAAATAATGAGTTCGATAACCATCAAAGAATTTTATCAGGATATTTTAGGAGACAGTTGTCCTGACATCAATCAATTTCTTAGTGAGAACATTCATAAGGACATTGGTCATTTCAATGTTTTTGATATTTCTGAAATTCAGAGAAATTGTAATTCGAAAACTGAAATGCCTTATAACAGAAGAACTTATTACAAAATAAGTTTGATTAATGGCAAGAACAAAGTAGAATATGCAGACAAAACCATTGAGATTGAAGATTGTGCCGTTCTGTTTGCCTCTCCGAAAATACCTTACAATTATACTCATCTTTGCACAGACCAATCTGGACATTTTTGTGTTTTTACCAAAGATTTCTTGCCATCTTCAAAGATTGGATTGGAACTTGACCTTCTTCCAGTTTTCTCGCCTCAGAGTGATTTTATCTTCCAAATTTCTACTGAACAGTTTCAGCAATTTGAAGCAATATTTCGGAAAATGCACGAAGAAATCAAGTCTGATTATGTTTATAAATATGATTTGCTGAGAAATTATGTAATGGAACTGATTCATTTTGGACAGAAATTAAAACCGATTTCACCTGTTGAAAATACCAAGACGGCCGCTTCAAGAACGACCACTCTATTCATAGAACTATTGGAAAGACAGTTTCCTATCGAAAACATCAGTCAGCTTCTTCAATTGAAAACGCCTGCCGATTTTGCAGGAATTCTGGGAGTTCACGTCAACCACCTCAACAGAGTTCTGAAAGAAACTACCGGAAAAACAACTGGCGAAATCATTGGAAGCCGAATTTTCCAAGAAGCTAAAATCTTGTTGACCCAAACGCATTGGAATATTTCTGAAATCGCTTTTACATTAGGTTTTGAAGAAGTTGCACATTTTTCCAACTTCTTTAAAAAATACAGCAAGCAATCACCACAACATTACAGAGAATTAATGATTGTTTGATTTTCACAAATTTTAATTTGATTTATGCAAATAAGGTAATGCTATAATTTTCCAACTTTGTACCATTAATTAAAACAAATAAAATGGCAAGTAAAATAGCATTAGTAACAGGCGCAAGCCGTGGATTGGGTAAAGATTCAGTTTTAGCATTGGCAAAAAAAGGATTCGACATTATCCTGACTTATCAAACCAAAAAAGAAGCAGCTGACGAAGTCGTAAAAGAAATCGAAAACATAGGAAAGAAAGCATTTGCATTACCTTTGGATATTTCTACAACTGCAGGTTTTGACCAATTCGTAACCGAAGTGAAAGATGTTTTGGACACTCAATTCGGTTCTGCAAAACTTGATGCATTGGTGAACAACGCAGGAATTGGAATCAATGAAAGTTTTGAAACGACAACTGAAGAAACTTTGGATGCAATGACGAATATCCATTTCAAAGGACCTTATTTTTTAACTCAAAAACTTTTACCATTGCTGAATGACGGCAGCAGCGTTGTGAACACTTCTTCAGGATTGGCAAGATTCTCATTTGCAGGATATTCCGCTTATGGTGCGATGAAAGCGGCAATCGATTCGTTATCAAGATATCAGGCTTTGGAATTGGGAGCCCGTAAAATAAGAGTCAATTCTATTGCTCCGGGTGCGATTGAGACAGATTTTGGTGGCGGTGCAGTTCGTGACAGTGCAGAATATAATCAGTTGGTTTCTTCACAAACGGCTTTGGGAAGAGTTGGTTTGCCAGATGATATCGGAAGCGTTGTGGCATTTCTTTGTTCAGACGATTCTAAATGGATCAATGCGCAGAGAATTGAAGTTGCAGGAGGATTTAGAATTTAACCTATTCAAAAATAAAATTAAAAAATCCCATTCGACGAGTTGTTGAATGGGATTTTGTATTAATAAATATTTTAATTATTGCTCTAATTTTTTAATCGCTTTCAACATATCGATTCCTTTTCCCAGAACTGGTTTGAAAAGATCGCCTTTTTCCTTCAAACGTTCCAAAGCATTATGAATATTGAAATCTGTCGGTTTAAGTCCAACTTTCACTTCTTTCCATTCCAAAGGCATAGAAACCGGCGCACCTTTTTTCGGACGAAGACTGTAAACACTCGCAAGTGTCTGCCCACGGCGATTCTGAAGATAATCAAGATAGATTTTGTTTTTATCTCTTTTCTGAAGACTACGTTCCAAAGTCGTGATATCTGGTAATTTTTGCTGGACGATTTGCATTAACAAATGTCCAAAATCCTTAACCTGATCATAATTATATTTCGCACCCATCGGAATATAAATATGAATCCCAGAACTTCCCGAAGTCTTTGGAATTCCTGCAATTCCTGACAGATCCAAAACTTCTTTAACAGCCAAAGCCGTTTCTATGACATCTTCAAATGTGTTTTTTTCTGAAGGATCAAGATCCAAAACTAGATAATCGGGGAAATCAGCTTTTGGAAGTCGGCTTGTCCAGACATTCAGTTCGATGCAGCCAAGATTGTTGAGATAAGCCAAAGTTTCCTTATTGTCACAAATAATATAATTGATGTACTTATCACTGCTTTCTGAGAAGACTTTTTCGATTTTGATCCAATCCGGCGTTTCTTCGGAAGCATCTTTTTGATAAAAACTGAGGCCTTTAATTCCATTTGGAAAACGGTTCATAGATTCCGGTCGTGCCTTGAGATGAGGTAGAATATATTTCGAAATACTTTGATAATAATCGATCACATCGCCTTTGCTGACATCATCATCGGGAAAATAAATCTTATTTTGATTGGTGAGTTTCAGTTCTTGCTTTCCGATTTTTTTATTGATGTCATTTTTTGAAGTTCTGGTTTTTGGTTCAGCTTTTTTCACGATTTCATTTTTTGATTTATTTTCAGAATTGAATTCCACATCTTTCGGTTTCACATCATCACGAAGCCGCAGGAAAACCGGATGACGGTAAATATGATCTTTGGTAATTTCTGTAAATTTGATTTCCGCAACCAATTCCGGTTTCACCCAAGTTGCTTTGGCATTGGTTTTCGGTGTGATTTTAAAAACTGACGTTTTAGTAATCAGCGGTTCCATTTTTTGATGAAGTTCGGAAAGTGTTTTATCATTGAAACCTGTTCCCGTGTGTCCGCAGAAAACCATTTCGCCATCAAGATATTTCCCAAGAATCAGAGAACCGAATTTATTTCTCGAACCTTTCGGTTCTGTAAAACCGCAGATGATCGCCTCATCAGTTTGATTAATTTTAATTTTCAGCCATTCGGAACTTCGGACATTTTCTCTGTAAGTGCTGTCCGTTTTTTTTGCAACAATCCCTTCTAAACCTAAATCATTTGCTGCCTGGAAAAATTCTTTCCCATTTTTCAGAATATGATCGGAAAACTGGATGATTTCATTTTGAACCAAAGCATCTTTCAGAAGTTCTTTTCGCTGAAGGAATGTGAGATCTTCCGTCGAATGTCCGTTCAGCCAAAGCAAATCGAAAACTTGAAAAATCAAAGCCAGATTCGGATTTTCACCAATTCTTTGAAGCCATTGAAAGTTTGGTTTTCCCTTATCATCGTAAGCGACGATTTCGCCATCCAGAATCATTTCGTGTTCCTGAAGTTTCAAAGCATTCGTCACTTTTTTGAATTTCTGAGAAAAATCGAGACCGTTTCTGGAGTACAATCCGATAGAATCGTTTCTTAAATCTGCGATCGCACGATAACCGTCCCATTTTATTTCGAAAGCCCAATCGGCATCATCAAAAGGTTTATCGGTTGTTTTGCACAACATTGGAACAATGAAATCAGATAGTTTTTTCTCGCCCGAAAGTGCCGGTGTGTAGTTTTTAAAATGTTTTAAGCTTTCGGAGGCGGTATTTTTTTTTTACTGTCTTTCTCGCCGAGATAAGCCGTTACTTTTGAATTTTTGGAAGTATGTTCTTCAGCGTCATAATCTTCGGTGACGGCAAAATCATCTTTATGTTTTATGAGAAGCCAGGCATTATCTTCCTTAGGATTTTTGATTTTAACTAATGCAAATTCGCCTTTCAGTTTTTTTCCGTGGAGAATGAATTTCAGAGATTGCTTATGAAGTTCTGCCCGCATTACCAAGTCATCGGTTTTGCCTTTTACTTTTTCAATTGGTTCGTAGGTTCCTTCATCCCAGATTTCGACTTCGCCGGCACCATAATTCCCTTTCGGGATCGAGCCTTCAAAAGTTCTATAATCGTAAGGATGATCTTCCACCATCATTGCCAATCGTTTGTCAGAAGGATTTAGTGAAGGTCCTTTTGGGACAGCCCAGCTTTTCAGAACGCCTTCCATTTCTAATCGAAAATCATAATGTAATCTGGATGCTGCGTGTCTCTGGACCACGAATTTCAATTTCTTTCCACTCTCTTTTTCCTTTCCATTTGGTTCTGAAGTTTCTCTGAAATTTCGTTTTTTATTGTAATCTTCGAGTGCCATTTTTTAATAGTATTAAGTAAAAATATGATCTAAAAGTAGATTTATTCCTGAATCTTTTGCCATTTATCTTGTTTCTTTCCTACCCTGCTTTCTTCTTTTTGCCTTCCAGACTGGCTTTGAGCATGGCCATCAGATCGGTAGTTTTTCCTTCCGGTTCTTTGGTTTCAGTCAATTTTACTTTTTTACCTTTTGCTTTCTGGTTGATAATTTTCAGAAGATCGGCGTTGTAAGTATCTTTATATTTTGAAGGATCAAAAGTACTAGCCAAAGATTTGATCAAAGCTTCCGCCATTTTCAGTTCATCAGGTTTCGGAGCACTTCCTGCAGGAATTTTCAAATCTTCATAACTTCTCATTTCTTCCGGATAACGCATTCTGTTGACCATTAATATTTTATCATCATAAGGACGGATTAGACATAGAATTTCTCTTTCTCTCAAGATAAAAGAACCAATTCCAGCCATTTTTGTTTTCATTAATGATTTTAATAATAATTTATAGGCTGCTTCACCATTCTTTTGAGGTTCAAGAAAATAAGGTGTTTCAAAAAGTGAAGAGTCTATCTCATCTTCTTTGACAAATTGAGTAATGCTTAAGACTTTCGATTTTTCCGGACTTGCAGCTGCGAAATCTGCATCATCAAGGACAATATATTTATCCTCGATCTTGTAACCTTTCACGATATTTTCCCAGACAACTTCTTTTCCGGTTTTCTCGTTGACACGTTTGAATTTAATATTACTCAAATCCTTGCTGTCAAGCATATCCAGATCCAATGTGCTTGCATCTGTTGCCGAATATAATTTGATGGGAATATTCACAAGTCCAAAACCAATGGCTCCATTCCAGATTGCTCTCATAATTCAGTTTTTAAAATTGAAATTAATAATGAATAATTATTACAAAGTTTCTAACAATAAATATTCCATCATCAAAAGTTTTAAAATTTCATTAACAATTCTAATCAAATCTTTAGCACATTATTTGTAACTGCTACAGAAATCAAACACTAAAAAATAAAACATTATGTCAACGAAAGATCTTACAAACCAGGAAGCAATAGAAAAAATTAAAGAACTGTCGGAAAAGGCAAAAATCTGTATGTTCTGTACTGAACTCGACAGATTACCTGTAAACTCCAGACCAATGGGAATCCAGGAAACCGATGAAAACGGTAATCTTTGGTTCATCAGCAGCGAAACCAGCAACAAGAATTTCGAAATCAAGGAAGACAAACGCGTTCAGCTTTACTTTATGAACAACAGCGATTCCGAATATCTTTCCATCTTCGGAGATGCTTACATTTATAAAGATAAATCTACAATCGAAGACAAATGGTCGCCAATGGCAAATGCATGGTTTGACGGAAAAGATGACCCAAATATTTCCATCATCCGGGTTGAGCCGAAAGAAACTTATTATTGGGATACAAAAGCTGGTAAGTTGGTAAGTCTTTTAAGTTTTGCCGCCGCTGCTATCAGTGGAAATAAAACCGACAATTCTGATGGCGTTGAAGGAAACGCAACGATTTAACATTAATTAAAAATTATAAAATCTCCCACGAAGAATAACTTTGTTGGAGATTTTTTTTGATCAAAATTAATTGAAAATGCTTTAGAAAACTCTTGAGAAACAATAATTTGGTTAGGTTTTTGAATATTCAGAAATATACTAATCATCACACTTTTGAAACTCATCACATTTACAAATAAAGGTATCTATTGTCCGCAGGGGAAATTTTACATCGACCCTTGGCGACCTGTAGATTATGCGGTCATTACGCACGGACACGCCGACCACGCCCGTTGGGGAATGAAAAAATATCTTTGCCATCACTTTACAAAACCAATCTTACATCAAAGAATTTCTCCGGATATCGAATGTCAGACTTTGCAATACGGCGAAGTTTTAGACATTAATGGGGTGAAACTTTCGATGCATCCAGCTGGCCATATTATTGGTTCGGCTCAGATTCGTTTGGAATATAAGGGATATGTGAGTGTGGTTTCCGGAGATTATAAAGTGCAGGATGATGGTCTGAGTACACCTTTCGAACTGGTTAAGTGTAATGAATTTGTTACCGAAAGTACTTTCGGACTTCCGATTTACAACTGGCTTGAAGTTCCTGATTTAAATAAAAGACTTCAGAACTGGGTTTTGAGGAATCAGGAAAATCAGAAGACATCTGTCTTCATAGGTTATTCTTTGGGCAAAGCACAGCGAATTATGAAAGCTGTTGAAGGAATGGGAAAAATCCACGTTCACTACTCGATTGGAAAACTCAATAAAGCCTTTGAAGAAGTCGGAATTGTCCTTCCAGATTATGAAGTTCCCGATTTCAGGGAAAGCATCAAGCACGTTGCCGGTGACATCGTCATTGTTCCGCCCGCTTTGTTGGACAGCAATGTCATCAAGAAAATTCCGGATGCCGCAACAGCAATTTGTTCCGGTTGGATGCAGGTTCGTGGTGCCAGAAGATGGCGAAGTATGGACGCAGGATTTCCGATGAGTGACCACGCTGACTGGAAAGGACTTTTGCAAGCCATAAAAGCTACCGAAGCCGAAATCGTTCACGTCACGCACGGACAAACCGAAGTTTTCTCAAAATATTTAAATGAAGTCGGAGTTAAATCTGATGTTGTGGAAACCTTGTATGGCAATGATGACGATGAAGTGACTGAAAAGGAAGTTGTATCAGATAAAAAAGATAATCAATCTTGAATAAACGATTAATTTTTTTTTAAACCTTGAAAGTTTGGGAAGCTCCGTAAGAGCGAAATGTTTGTAGAAGAAAGTAATAATGTGAGAGGTTTGAGCTCCGTAGAAGCGACACTCAGCAACTAGTTTTAAACGTCGAATTGCTCGCAGTCCGACTTGAGTGGATCCCGAAGTTTCGGGAGGGAACGGAAGGCATAAATGAAAGAAAAGCGTAGGCTTTTATTGAAATTTACGAACGAACTTCATAGCTGCCCAAAAATATAAAAACATTCAATGGATATAAATGATATCCAAATAAAGAAATGAAGAAATGAAAAATTTCGCAGAACTAATCAACGCCCTCGAAAGCACCAATAAAACCAATGCTAAAATCGATGCCATCATCGATTATCTTGAACGTGCGCCTGATGATGATAAATTGTGGTTTATTGCCTTGTTTACGGGTAAAAGACCCAAGCGAAATGTGAACACCAACTATATGAAAGAATGGGCGTTAGAGATTACCCAATTGCCCTTCTGGCTCTTTCAGGAAAGTTATTCTTCGGTCGGCGATTTGGGTGAAACGATATCGTTGATTCTCCCGCCTCCTACCGAAAAAATCGAAAAAACATTGTCTGAATGGATGATCGAAATCATCGGACTGAAAACCAAAACTGAAGCCGAGAAAAAAGAATTTGTCTTAAATTCCTGGAACGGTTTAGATTATACCGAACGATTAATTTTCAATAAATTATTAGGCGGAAGTTTCAGAATTGGAGTTTCATCAAAGACTTTGATTAATTCTTTAACTAAATTTTCCGGACAGGAAGCAAGTACTTTAATGCACAGTTTGATGGGAAAATGGCAACCGGACGAAGTTTCATTTAAAGAACTGATTTCTGCTGAAAATATAAATCCTGATAACTCAAAACCCTACCCTTTTTGTTTGGCTTATCCTCTGGAAAAAGAGCTGAAAGATTTAGGAAAACCCGAAGAATGGCTCATTGAATATAAATGGGACGGAATCCGTGGGCAAATCATCAGACGAAATGACGAGGTTTTTATTTGGTCTCGTGGGGAAGAACTCGTTACTGAGCAGTTTCCCGAAATTGCAGAGACCGTAAAAGCGATGAAAGGCAATTTTGTGATTGATGGAGAAATACTTGCGGTAAAGGAAAGAAATGTTTTAAATTTCAATGAATTACAAAAACGATTAAACCGTAAAACTTTAACTAAAAAAATGCTCGCTGAAATTCCGATTGAAGTTTTTGCATACGATATTTTGGAACTCGAAGGAACTGATTTACGGGAAAAACCAATCTCAGCCAGACGAGCAATGTTGCAGGAATTATTAGTAAATGAAGCTCCCGAAAACATTAAAATTTCTCAGGCTATCGATTTTGAAGACTGGAGCAAATTAGATTTAATCAGAGAAAATTCCAGAGAAATCAACAGCGAGGGATTGATGCTGAAACAGAAAAATTCGCACTATCATTCCGGACGAAAAAAAGGCGATTGGTGGAAATGGAAAATAAGCCCATTGACGATTGATGCCGTTTTAATTTACGCTCAAAAAGGTAGCGGAAGACGAAGCGCCTACTACACCGATTACAGTTTTGCCGTGAAAAGTGGTGACAAACTGGTTACGATTGCCAAAGCTTATTCAGGATTGACGGACAAAGAAATTATGGAAGTCAGCAAGTTTGTGAATAAAAATGCAATTGAAAAATTCGGTCCTGTTCGTACCGTAAAAGCCGAATTGGTTTTTGAAATTGCGTTTGAAGGAATTGGTTTCAGCAACCGTCACAAAAGCGGTGTGGCATTGCGTTTCCCAAGAATTTTAAGATGGCGGAAAGATAAAACCGTGAACGATATTGATGATATTGAAGAGATTAAGAAATTGATACAGTAAATTTTTTAAACACAATGGTCGCAAGTTTTAATTTAAATTTTTGAAAGCATTTCTTGTTCGCAAGAGGACTTTGTTCAGCAAATGACACCAAAATTCTTAGCTGAGTGAAACGCCTTTGCGAACGAAAAATATGCACGATAATGTCAAAAAATCTTTGCGCTCTTTGCGTTTAAATATATAATTAACAGAATTTGAGCAACTACGAAAATACCGAAGGCTTTAAAATCATTCAAAACTGGATGATGGAAAAAGGCAACTCGCCATTTAAATTTCAGGTTGACACCTGGAATAAATTTGGCAGTGGCTACAGCGGAATGGTTGTTGCTCCCACAGGTTTTGGGAAAACGTTTTCTGTATTTTTAGCTTTAATTTCGGACTTTCTGACGAATCCCGACAAGTACAAAAAAGGACTGAAGATGATTTGGATTACGCCACTTCGTTCCCTTTCAAAAGACATTGCCAAAGCAATGCAGGAAGCGATTGACGAGATTGGTTTGGATTGGGCAGTTGGCGTAAGAAACGGTGACACAGATCCGAAAGTTCGACAGCAACAAGTCAAAAATATGCCAGAAATTCTGGTCGTAACTCCAGAAAGTCTGCACTTGCTTTTAGCTCAGAAAAATCATCAGCGTTTTTTTACGAATATGCATTGTGTTGCGGTGGATGAATGGCACGAATTGTTGGGTTCAAAACGTGGTGTGATGGTTGAATTGGGAATTTCACAGCTCTTTCATTATGTTCCGAAACTTAAAATCTGGGGAATTACAGCAACCATCGGAAACCTTGATGAAGCGCAGGATGTTTTGATTCCTTATGATATTAAGAAGACAAAAATTACTGCGAAAGAACTTAAGAAAATTGATATTATTTCGGTTTTCCCTGATGAAGTCGAACTTTTGCCTTGGGCAGGACATCTCGGACAAAAATTGGCAGATAAAGTGGTTCCGATTATTCTGGAATCTAAATCGACCATAGTTTTTACAAATACCCGAAGTCAGAGCGAAATGTGGTATCAGCTTTTACTGAATGCCTACCCTGATTTTGCCGGACAAATCGCCATTCATCACAGTTCAATTGACGCACATTTGAGAATTTGGATTGAAGAAAATTTGAGTTCAGGAAAACTGAAAGCTGTCGTTTCCACATCATCTTTGGATTTGGGAATCGACTTTAAACCTGTAGATACCGTTATTCAAATTGGTTCTGCGAAAGGTGTTGCGAGATTTCTGCAACGGGCAGGACGAAGCGGTCACTCCCCTTTTGAGACTTCAAAAATATTTTGCGTTCCTACACATTCTCTGGAATTGATAGAAGTTGCAGCATTGAAAGAAGCCGTAAAACAGAAGGTCATCGAGCCTCGTGAGCCAGTGGTCTTGTGTTTTGATGTTTTGGTTCAGTTTCTGATGACTTTGGCGGTTGGTGACGGATTTTTCCCTAACGAAGTTTATGAAAGAATAAAGAAAGTCTACACGTTTCAGGAAATCAGAGATGAAGAATGGAAAGAGATGATTGATTTTCTCACGATTGGCGGAAGCGCGTTGAAAAGCTACGAAGAATACCATAAAGTCGTTGTAATGGAAGACGGTTTGCACAAAGTTACTTCAAGAAAAATTGCGATGCTCCACCGGATGAATATGGGTGCCATCGTCAGTGATGCGATGCTAAAGGTGAAATTTATTTCCGGCGGTTATATCGGAATGGTTGAGGAATATTTTATTTCGAGACTAAAAAAAGAAGAGAAATTCATTTTGGCTGGAAGAGTACTTGAGGTCGCAATGATTAAAGATATGACCGTTTTCGTCCGGGCTTCCAAAGGAAAAGCGCTGGCTCCGAGTTATTTGGGTGGAAGATTGCCTTTAAGTTCAAATCTGGGTCATTTTTTAAGAGAAAAATTGTCAGGCGCATTGAATCCGAAAGCTTTTGAGAAAGAATTAAAATTTCTCCATCCACTTTTAGCCAATCAGGAAAAACGTTCGCACATTCCGAAAGAGGATGAATTTTTAGTTGAATTAATTAAAAACCGTGAAGGCTATCATTTGTTTATGTATCCTTTTGAAGGGCGATTGGTGCACGAAGTAATGGCCGCTTTGATTGCTTACCGGATTTCAAAATTGGCACCGATTTCGTTTTCTATGGCGATGAATGATTATGGTTTTGAATTGTTCAGCGACAAAGAAATTCCTCTGACTGAAGATAATTTAGATAAAATTCTAACGAGAGATAATTTGATGGTCGATGTAATTTCAAGCATTAATTCGGCGGAAATGGCAAGACGAAAATTCAGGGATATTGCAGTGATTTCGGGAATGGTCGTGCAGAATTTCCCCGGACAGCAACGTTCAAATAAAGCATTACAAAGTTCAGCCGGATTAATTTTTAAAGTGTTGGAAAATTACGATCCGAATCATTTTCTCGTAAGACAGGCATACACCGAAGTTTTTAATATGCAGTTGCAGGAACAGAGATTAGTGGAAGCTTTTAAACGAATTGAAAAATCGAAGTTTATTTTAAAATATTCCAATAAATTTACACCGTTGAGTTTCCCGATTAAGGTTGACAGTTTGCGACAGACTTTGACAAGTGAAAACCTGGATGCAAGGATTCAGAAATTAATTAAACAATCCGGAAGAAATATTAAAGACGAATAAAAACTTCCGTCTTCAAGCCTCCATCCTCCAACTTTACTATGAATATAGCGACCAAAGACATAACAATACAAAACGAAATATTTACACTTACGAATCAACGTGCTTTGTTTTGGGAAAAGGAAAAAGCCTTAATTTTTTCAGATTTACACATCGGGAAAACCGCTCATTTCCGTAAAAACGGAATTGCTTTAGCGAGTCATATTATGAAAAATGACCTCGAAAGATTATCAATTTTAATTGAATATTTTCAGCCTGAAAAATTCATTATTGTCGGTGATTTGCTTCACGCCGGAGATAATTCTGATGTTGATACATTTTGTGAATGGAAAAATCAATATTCAAATATTAAATTTTGCTTGGTAGAAGGTAATCACGACAGAATTTCGAAAATCTTAGAGAAAAAATTGTGTTTAGATTTTAAGGCAGATTTATTGGAAATCAATGATATTTTATTCGTTCACGATTTTGATAAATCTAATTCTAAATTTCAAATCACAGGGCACATCCATCCGGGATTTGTTATTAATTCATCTGTTAAAAAGATAAAACTGCCCTGTTTTACTGTGACTTCCAAACAATTATTATTACCTGCTTTCAGCGAGTTTACAGGTCTGGATACAAAAAACATCCCTAAGAAAGGAATGTATTTTGTGTTTACGGATTCTGAAATTTATGAGATTTAATCTTTTTTTTTGAAAATAAAACAGCAAGTCAACAAAGTCAAGTTGACAAGGACCGAAAATCCATTAGACAAAATAATTGGTAATTCGTCTTTCAAAATTCCATACCAAACCCAAAGTGAAAGTCCGGAAATCAATACCAAAAGCATGACTATGGAAATATCTTCCACGTTTTTTTCTTTAATCACTTTAATGAGTTGAGGCATCATTGCGACCGATGTCAGGATACCTGCGATAATTCCTAGTAAGTTTTCGTCCATAATGGTCATCAATCCAAAATAAAGCCAAAAAAATAAGCTCCAATAAATTGGAGCTTATCATTTTCAATGGAAAAAACTTTTTATGCTTACGCAAGTTTTACATTAACTGCGTTTAATCCTTTTTGTCCTTTTTGTACTTCAAAAGTTACTTTATCATTCTCACGAATGTTTCTGCTAACTAAACCTGATGAATGTACAAAGATGTCGTCTCCTCCAGCTGATGGAGAAATGAATCCGAAACCTTTTGTTTCGTTGAAAAATTTTACTGTGCCTTCTTGCATTGTAATGGTATTAAAAAATTGTTGTTATAAATTATCTATTTGATAAGTTGAATGTTGATAGCGGAGTAACCTTTTGGCGACCTCTCTTTTTCGAAAGAGACCTTATTTCCTTTTTTCACCAAGTGCACACAATTGTTGCTATGGAAGAAAACGTTTTCTTTGTTACCATCCTCTGTAATAAAACCGTAACCTTTCTCGCTAAAGAATGTTACAATTCCTGTCTTCACAGCTTCTTCGGCTTCGATAGGCGCTGCACCTAACTGAATATCGTCCAAGTTCACTTCCAATCTTTCTTCAGGAGGCGTAGAAGTCAATCTTCCGTAAGAATCTACATACATAAATTCTATTTCCTTTCCTTTGTCATTATTGGTCTTTCGTTCTTCTCGACGAATATTTTTTTCTTTTTGTTTTGCGATTTTTTTCTTAAAATTTTCTTTTTTGGAGAAAGAATCTGCCATAAATTATTCTAGTATTATATTAATATTTTGGTGTGATGATAACTCCTTTCCACGAGAGCTATTTTTGTAATTTAAAAATTGAGGTCAACAATAAATTTCAATTTTTTATATTAAAAATTTTGAAATATTGGTACTGTAAGCGAAAACTGGGGAGAGAAAAATTGGTATTCTAAACTGTGACAGAAAAAGCAAGGCAGACACCTCTGTTTGTAAATTATAATGCAAATATACAACATTAATATGAAACAAACACTATTTTAATTGATTGATTTTCAAATTAATATTATTTTGAGTGATTATTGAAAATTTATTAATAAAAAAATGACCTCAAAACGATTAGCCTTGAGGTCATTACCTTTTTATACTTGATGATTATGCAAATGCCATCCAATCACTATTACCAAGATCTTCCAAAGCTGAAATATCTTTATGGTGATTCAATGATGCGAGCAAAGACACAATTTCCTGCCTTACCATTTCGATAGAGTTATCTGTCAATTGCTGGCTGAAACCTCCGTTATTAAGCTCTAAAAGGTCATTTACCGTTACAACTCTCGCAACAATTTTACCTAGGTCAATCATTTTTCTTTGAGAAATCGGACTTCCAATTGTGAAATCAAATTCTTTTTTATAAAGTTTTGAAGCGTTGCTTGTCAATTCATTAATAGAAAGATACTCTCCAAGGTTTTCCGTTTTTTTCTTCTTCATATCTTTCAAAATGCCTTCAGAAATTTGTGTGTAAAGCATTTCATTGGAACCTTCAAAGATCTGGAACGGACGGCTGTCCATAATTCCTCTTCCTCCGATATGGCTCAATCTATAACCTTTACCACCGGAAAGCTGAACCAGCATTTGCGCAGATTCCTGCATCATATCTGTCACCAAAGCTTTCATACTATTCGCGTGAACACCGCTCCCTGAAACATCGTGGTCTATTCCACTTACTTTACAACTCTTAGCACACATTGCAGAGCAAAGCGTAAAAAACGACTGCATTTTAGCTAACTGGAACTGAACTTGGTCCAAAGAAAAAAGATTGGCATTACCAACAATTCTTTCCTTGCAATGTGTTGTAGCCTCGTCCATCATTCTTTTCAGGAATCCCATTCCCATTCCGGGAAACTGGAATCTGCTTCTGTGAAGAACGTCTAACATTAATTTTAACCCCGTAGATTCCGGAATTAATTTATTCTCCTGAGGAACTTTGATATCAACTTTATTAAGACCGTAAGGAATCATATACAATCCTGCGTTGTCATAATATTCTGTAACTTCTATATTTTGTTCTGGTTTATGAGTATCTGCGATAAAGAAATCCACGTCTCGTCCAAGATTTCCGTCTGAGTTTACACCTCGTGAAGTGATCAACCAATAGTTAGCCAATCCTGTAAGACCTTGCCAGTGTTTTGTACCTTGTACGTGGTATTTACCATCTTTCAACTCATTTTGAGTACGCATACTTAGTGCATCACTTCCGTAATCCGGCTCAGTGATCATCAAACCACCCATTGCGCCGTAATCCAGAAAATGTTTGAATATATCTCCTTTGATGATCTCATTTCCGTATTTTGCCAAAGGCTCCAGGAAAAGTGCGATATTAATTCCAAATGTCAAAGACAAAGGCAAAGATTCATACGAAGCAGCGGATAAAAGTCCAAGGCATTCCTTTACCTTTACTCCTCTACCGCCAAATTCTTTCGGAATAGCAACAGATAAAGGTTTCAAATTAAAAATCTCTTTCCAGACATTGGGAGGCAATCCTCGCGAAAGGCTTAGCTGATCAATATTTTCTTTTTGAAAAAGTGAGGAAATAGAAGTTTTGAAACGATCCAGAAATTCTGTGTAAGAATCAGTAGGTAAATCCAATGCTAGTGCATTCATATAGTTTGAGAGATAAAACGCTGTACGCCATTATTTACAGCAAAAAAATAATGTGATGCGAATGGCAATTGAATCATTACAATAATTCAGCAGCTTCACAATTATAAATAATAAAACAAAGGTAAGATAATTAATCGGATCACACTATTTTGGTAAACTTATGTTAATTTTTTCATTCATTAATAATGATCGAAAACAATAAAAAGATCTCCTAAACGAAGATCTTTTTATTGAAATTTAATTTTTTTAAGCAGGATTATTTCTTTCTGTTTCCAGTTCCCAAACTCTATGATTTGCAATGGCTGTTATAAAAGCCTCATCAGATTTTTTGTTTTTTGAAGTTACAATTGCAGGATCTTCGTGATTTTTCTTGCTTACATTACTTGATTTAAATATTTCATCCGTTTCATTTCCGAAACAGATTGCTTTACAATGTTTGTAAGCCTCATTAACGAAATGTATTGTTCCGGGTTTGTTATCTTCATTCAATAAGTTGTCGGCCGATTTTTTTCCGCTTGCAAGATACAATGCATCAAAACAAACACTTGAAGTACTTGTAAGCGAATGTTTTGGCGTGAAAGTCGTTCCGTCATCTGCTTTTACCGGCGAAAGACTTCCCGCAATAATCTGAACAACAGCCCCTTTTCCTTCCAATTTTGATTTTAATGAATTGACATCCGCTGCATTCACACCGTCTTCCATAATAAAACCAATCACCCGGCTTTTGATGGAATCTTTAACCGTATTTTTCATACTCAAAGCATCAGAACTTTTTGTTGAAGGTTCTTTTTCCGGACTTTGAAGTGTTTTCGGATCTGCATCTGCAGGAATGCTTCCGTTGGGCTGTTTCAGTTTGGTAACATCCACACCAACTTTTTTAGCCACCAAAGCGGCTAGATCTTTATTAATGAACGCTAATTGCCCAACTACTCTTTCACGGATTGCAGGAATTGTCACTTTTGACAATTCAAATATCAAAGCATTCTGGAGGTGTTTTTTTTCCGGACCGGACTGGCTGTTATAAAATAATTTAGCCTGAGAATAATGATCCACAAAACTCTGACTTCTCGCCCGAACTTTATGACCATCTACTCTTTCCTCCTGTGAGGCAAAACCGCCATCTTTCATCATTGCCTGGAATGGACATCCACCGCCAATTGAATTGGGTTCATAGCTCACTTTTCCTTTTACAATCTGCTGTCGCATATGACCGTCACGCTGGTTATTATGAACGGTATTAACGGATCTGTTAATCGGAATCTCGTGAAAGTTTGGCGATCCTAATCTTGATAATTGCGTATCTGTATAAGAAAACAATCTGCCTTGCAATAACGGATCATTACTGAAATCAATTCCAGGAACCAAATGTCCGGGATGGAAAGCAATCTGCTCGGTTTCTGCAAAGAAGTTATCAGGATTTCTGTTTAGGGTTAAAGTTCCGACCAATTCTACAGGAACCTCTTCTTCGGGAATCAGTTTTGTTGGATCAAGTAGGTCGAAATCAAATTTGTGTTCATCTTCTTCAGGAATGATCTGAACGCCGAAATCCCATTCCGGAAATGCACCATTCTCAATAGCTTCCCAAAGATCTCTTCTGTGAAAATCCGGATCTTTTCCCGATATTTTTGTCGCTTCATCCCACGCTACGGAATGAACACCCAATTTCGGTTTGAAATGGAATTTAACAAAGTGCATTTTCCCTTCATCATTAATGAATTTAAAAGTATGAACACCGAACCCTTCCATCATTCTGTAACTTCTCGGAATTGCCCTGTCACTCATTGCCCACATAATCATATGCATACTTTCCGGCATCAATGAAATAAAATCCCAGAATGTATCGTGTGCCGAAGCAGCTTGCGGAATCTGATTATCCGGCTCCGGTTTTACAGCGTGAACCAGATCCGGAAACTTCATCGCATCCTGAATAAAAAATACAGGAATATTATTTCCTACCAAATCATAATTGCCCTGTTCCGTATAGAATTTAATAGCAAACCCTCTTACATCCCTTGCCAAATCTGTACTTCCTGCGCTTCCCGCAACTGTAGAAAAACGTACAAAAACAGGTGTTTCCTTACCTTCTTCTGCCAAAAAATCAGCTTTTGTGTATTTAGCCAGACTCTTATTAATTTTAAAAGTTCCGTGTGCTCCGGAACCTCTGGCATGAACAATTCTTTCAGGGATTCTTTCGTGGTCGAAATGGGTAATTTTTTCTCTCAGAATAAAATCTTCCAAGAGACTCGGACCTCTTTCACCAGACTTCAAAGAGTCTTGGTTATTATTAATTTTCAATCCTTGATTGGTTGTCAAAGCCTGATCGGAGTTATCAGTTGTATGCTCTTTCAACTGGTCCAGTTTGCCGTCAGAGAGTTCATGTTTTTTCATAATAATTTTTGTTTTGATTTCTGACAGACATTTCAAAAAGCAAGCCACTGAATTGCCTAAAATGTTAAAATTCAAATATTTAATAAAACCCATCTTGGCATATATGTTGAAAGTAAAAAACAACAAACCAAATAAAATATTATTATGGCAACTAAAGCTACAACAACAAAAACAGTAGTCTCTAAAAGAACTCCTGCAAAATCTACAACAACGAAAACCGCAGCAACCGGAAAAACTCCTGCAAAAAAAGATGCTGCAAAAGAACTGAAAGATCTCTTCGAAGACAGCCTGAAAGACATCTATTGGGCAGAAAAAGCTCTTACAAAAGCTCTTCCCAAAATGCACAAAAACGCAACAGATGCAAAACTGAAAACTGCAATTAGTGATCATCTTGCCCAGACAAAAAATCATGTTGCCCGATTAGAAGACTGTTTCAAGGCGATTGGTAAAAAAGCCCAGGCAAAAAAATGTGACGCTATGCAAGGTTTGCTGGATGAAGGAAGCAGCATTATAGAAGAAACACAGCCAGGCGCAGTACGAGATGCAGGAATTATTGCAGCTTCCCAAAAAGTAGAACATTATGAAATTGCTACTTATGGTACTTTAGCAGCGTTTGCAAAAGTTCTTAAAGAGAAAAAATGCCTCAAAAATTTATTAGAAACTCTGGAAGAAGAAAAGCAATGCGACGAATTACTTACAAGTATTGCAGATACAAATCTCAATTCCAAAGCCAAATAAAAAACGATAAAATAAGTTCCGGTAATTCCGGAATTTATTTTTTATTAAGAACTTTATTAAACTAAAAAACTAAATGAAACCAAAAGTAATTATCGGTGTTCCGGAACAGAAAAAAGGAAGTTTTCATGATACTGAAAGCAGCCGGCTTTTCGAATCTACCGAAATAACCCATCAGAATTTTGAAATTTTAAAGACGCGATTTTTAGCTATTAATCAATGGAAAGAATTCTGCAAAAAAAAGTCTGCAGATTTTAAACTTTTTGATTCAACCGGAAATCATATCATCAGGATTCCAAAAGAAAATGACCTTATCAGAATCGACATTCCCGGACCCGGAAATCCCGAATCAAAAGGTTATGATTGGGTAAAAATCATAAAAATAAGCAATCAAAATCTAACTGCAGGCGAAATAGAAAGTGTAACGATAACTTGTGAGCCGACAATAAACCCGAAAAGTGACAACAAGCATATTGCTCATTTCTATTCTCGAAATTCTTCATCCACTTTCAATATTGTAAGAGGTTCGAAATATATTAAAATCGGAATCTACGGTAGAAATGAAACGCCCAATATGAATACCAATTTTACTGGGAAAATTAGAAATCTGATGATTGCAGCCGGCGGAATGTTGGGAATTTCAAAAATGCAATGGAAAGTTTTTGCAGATGAAATTTTGAAGTTTTAAAAATAGGATTAAAAGCTGCTTCATATTAAAGAAAAGTTTCAGTTTTAAGATCAGTTTTCATAATTTAGCTTCATGAGAAATTTAGTTTATATTTTCCTGGGTGGCGGCTTTGGAAGCGTAATACGTTTTCTAATCTCAAATTATACACAGAAGCTATGGAATATCAATGCTTTTCCGATGGGGACTTTTATTGTAAATATTTCCGGATGCTTCTTAATAGGAATCTTGTCTGCCTGTTTTCTGAAAATTGATAATTCTTTAAAATATCTTTTGATTACCGGTGTTTGTGGCGGATATACCACTTTCTCAACTTTTTCTGCTGAAAACTATTCACTTTGGCAAAATGGTAACTATAATATTTTAATTTTATATGCTTTATCAAGTCTCATAGTAGGTTTATTGATGGTTTTTTTAGGGTTTCAAATTATCAAAAACTAATTTTTCCCTTTGATAACGAAAGAATTAAAACTTTTTCTCAAAAATAATTTGGTCATAAAGCAAAACCGTTTTATATTTGCACCACTGAAAACGAGAAATCGTAGCAGTAAGGAGAGATGGCAGAGTGGTCGATTGCGATAGTCTTGAAAACTATTGACTGTAACAGGTCCGGGGGTTCGAATCCCTCTCTCTCCGCCAGTTGGGGAACCAAAATAAGCTAAAACGCTGTAGACATCAATGTTTACAGCGTTTTTTTTGCGTTAGTATCAAAAAAAATATCAGACTCTGTATGGCAAATGGATGGCTCAACAAAGACCTTTTTCTTGGTCATAAAACAAAGCTCAAAGCTATAGAACGTCCATTTCTATCTTAAGAAGAAATCCAGACGATGTATGAAAAAGAATTTGT
>Ga0157369_10000218_pt1 | contig 79498 bp, 53 predicted proteins | sample C25metaG_FD_113461 | JGI IMG/M metagenome (GOLD analysis project Ga0157369, IMG submission 113461) | Corn rhizosphere microbial communities from Kellogg Biological Station, Michigan, USA - C2-5 metaG | ecosystem: Host-associated > Plants > Roots > Rhizosphere > Soil | place: USA: Michigan... | reverse complement strand
TTAAAAGCACGAAAGTAATTTAATACTTATTAAAAAAAACGATTTATTTATTTGTATTTTTAAAATATTAATATCACCATGAACCCAATTTTAATTGTCTTTTTAGTAATAGCTTTTTTTATTTTAATATCTTCCTTCTTTACAGTAAAACAACAGACTTCTGTAATTAGAGAAAGATTTGGAAAATTTCTGAAGGTAAGAAATTCAGAATTACAACTTAAAATTCCTGTGTAGGGAAGTATCGACGGAGGTATAAATCTTTAGATTCAGCGGGAACGGGACTCGAACCTCTCAGCAAAATAAAATGCCTTAATAAAAACAGCGTTATACAGTTTCGAAGCTAACTTAGTAGTTATTGAATTCAGTAGATTTCTGTTTTTCAAAATATCCATGTGCCACGATTCTGCCACAAAACTTAGAATGGTCAAATATCTTTAAAAGCTGCCTTAACGTTTTGTGGCAAAATTGAAGGCAAATCCACTCAATCTGTTGATTGTTTTGAACGAGTACCCTTTTACTTGTATAAACTAAATCAAAGCGTTTGCAATGTGGCTTTTTAGATACTCACTACTTAATAAAACGTAACAAGAACCTTTTTTTATTGCCCGCGTAACAAACCCTGCAATTATCTTTTAAATATTATGCAGGCACTCGTTGCATACGAGCACCAGAGGAATAAAAAAATCACTAAACGAATACTCCGTTGATCTGCGATAACACCCGGCTGAAACCTCTGCCTGCCAAATTCGGTAATGTATCAGATGTGTTGGTGGTTAATTATTGCATTTAACATTTACAGAACACCAGGTATTTATATTAATATCGCATAAAAATTAAAACAGTCTTTGGGCTGTTTTTTTATTTTATAATGCCTTAAATCGAAAAAAATGAGCTCAAACCAGACCAGGTGTTACAGATGTGTTGGTGATATTCAAAAGATGATAAAATATGAAAAAACAAAGTCTGCCAGCCAAAGATATATTTGCATAACATGCGGAAAAACCAGAGTTAGGAATTATGTTTATCGAGCATATAGAAATGATACAAATCAGAAGATTATTCAATTAATCAAACAAGGTCTAGGAATAAGAAGTATGGCAAGAATATTGAAAATATCAGCGCCAACACTATTGAAAAGAATCATCTCAATTGCCAGAAACATTGCCAAGCCGATTATCAGCAGAGGCAAAACGTATGAAGTTGATGAGCTGTGCACTTACATTGGACACAAGAAAAATTATATCTGGCTGGTTTATGCATTGGAAAAGAATTCTAGAACTGTTGTAAGTTTTAACGTTGGGAAACGAACCAATAAAACTCTGAACCGTGTTTTGGAAACTTTAAAATTATCTGGTGCTAAGAAGATATTTACGACAGATTGAAAAATTATCGATATCTGCTTGATGAGAAGCTGCATTCTGTAAAGCGTTTTGGAACAAACCATATTGAAAGAAAGAATTTGACGCTCAGAACCCATCTGAAAAGACTCAACAGACGTACAATCTGCTTCAATAAAAGTTTAGTTGTTTTTACGGCTGTTTTGAAGATTTATTGTTGGATTTGAGCAATAAAGCATTAAGATTCTTCGGCTTTTTTTCCAGGATGATTTGACCGATGAGACGGAAGATGGCTGGAAAGTTTCGTTTGTTAAATGGGAAGATTATTAAAAAGTTAGTTAGTTAATTATTGATTATATTTTTTCTTTTTGATTGTTTTAAATTTTAAGTTTTTATTATTTCGATTTTGGCCGGTGAAAGAGATGATAGTTGGAGAGGGGCGTTGGTTTGAATGAGAGAATTGCAGGATATTCTTTTCTAAATGCTTTTATTATACTTATGCATAAGATGTATTATCAATACCAAGATCGCATTAAAAATCAATGCTGAAATGCTGAAGTTATACTGGGAAACTGGAAGCTTATCCGGAATTTCCAATTGTGCAAGTGCCACTTGCACAAATAACTTGGTACCGTCCTATCAGCCTGGGCCTTGACGGGATTTGAAGCTTCTGACGTAAAAAATATTTATTTAGTTTATTCATTTAGAAGGGTAAAGCATTTTGTGCTTTACCCTTTTTTAAATTTATTTTTTTAAATATTTTTTTAACGAATTTGAATTGTAAAGTTTGAGTAACAGCACGAGTATTTCGGAATTGCTTTAGGTTTTCATGTTTCCATAGTTTTTTCATTTTTTGCGATTTCACCCTAGAGTAATTGTAATATGTCCCATATCCTTTAGTGTGAAACGCTCTATGTTTGCAACTGCAGTCAGCTTAAAATTATGGCATGCTATATTTTACGCAGCTGTTCTCAATAACCATATTTAGATGCACTTCCGTTTTTTTAATCATACAATGAAAAGAAATATCACTTTAGTATTCTGTTTTTTTTTAATTTTTAATCCCTTTCCAAAAGCATGGAGTATAGCCCTTCAGGACACTATTACTGTTTCAGTAGACGGAACTGCCGATTTTACTTCGATTCAGCAAGCCATTACTGCCTGTGGTGCTTTCCCATCTAATCGAAAGACTATTTTTATTAAAAAAGGCATTTACAGGGAAAAAATCATAATAGATTCTTTTAATAGTAATATTTGCCTAATTGGAGAAAACAAGGACCAGACGGTCATTTCATTTAATAACTATAACGGCCAGCCTGACATAGGCACTTTTACAAGTTATACTTTAAAAGTACTTGCTGATAATATTAGTATTCAGAATATTACAATAGAAAATACTGCAGGACCTGTGGGACAAGCTGTTGCCCTGCATGTGGAAGGAGATTATTTTAAAGCGTCCAATTGTAAAATTTTAGGCAATCAGGATACTTTATATGCCGCGGGAGAAAATAGCCGTCACTATTTTAATAATTGTTACATTGAAGGCACTACCGATTATATTTTTGGTTCGGCCACAGCTATTTTTGATAATTGTACCTTATACAGTAAGGCTAATTCGTACATCACGGCAGCTAATACTTCTAAAAACAGCAGATATGGTTTTGTTTTTTTGAATTGCAGGCTTTTGTCAGCCCCGAATGTTTGTAAAGTTTATCTCGGACGTCCCTGGCGGGAATACGCGAATGTAATTTTTTCCAGCTGCTTTATGGATGCCCATATTAATCCGGAAGGATGGCACAATTGGGGAAAATCTGAAAGTGAAAAAACGGCCTATTTTGCTGAATTTGAAAATTACGGCCCAGGAGCCTTGACAGCTAAGCGTGTCAAATGGTCTCATCTTCTTTCTTTTGAACAAAATAAGAAACTCACTTTTAATATCATTTTCAGAGTAGAGAACCAATGGTTACTCAGCTCGGCAACTCCTTAAGTTTTTAATATTCTTATTTACTATCATACTCTTTAAACCATGAACCATAAAATTTATTACAAACTATTTTGTTTCCTCTTTTTTATAAATACTCTAAGCGTATTAGCGAAAAGCTACGACCTTAAAGCACTTGGCGCAGATAGTTCAGGTAAAAAAAACTGTACGGCTCTCATTCATAAAACCATTGGCCTCGCTTCAAAAGATGGAGGAGGAACCTTATATTTTCCCGCAGGCAATTACTTAACAGGTGCTGTAACCTTAAAGAGCAATATTACAATCTATTTAGAGGCTGGGGCAGTTTTAAAATTTTCATCTGAATTTAAAGATTATCTGCCTTTTCAAAAAGTGCGTTATGAAGGAGTTTTTATGAAAACATTTGCTCCGCTGCTTAATGCCCAAAAAGCTGAAAATATTACTATTAAAGGTGAAGGAACTATAGACGGAAATGGTTTTGCATGGTGGGAAGAAGCGAAGAGAATCAATGCAGCATTAAAATTAAACGGCACTCTTCAAGAACCAACTGAATTGCAAAAACTTTGGGCAGGACAAAACAAAGAATTAAAAGTAGAACCGTACTATGAAAATACATTAAAAACGCAGTTTTTTAGACCTCCTTTTATCCAGTTTTTTGAATGTAATAAAATTAATATTGAAGGAATTCGCATTTTAAATTCGCCATTTTGGACTATTAATCCTGTTGGATGCAATGATGTGCGGATCCATGGAGTGACTATCATAAATCCGGATAAAGAACCGCACGGCCCAAATACAGATGGGATTAATCCTTCTTCTTGTTCCAATGTTAGAATATCCGATTGTTTTATCAGTGTAGGCGATGATTGCATTACGATAAAGTCAGGACGGGATTTTCACGGACGCGAATATGGAAAAGCATGCGAAAACATTACTATTACCAATTGTGTGATGCTGGCCGGCCATGGAGGTGTTGTAATTGGAAGCGAAATGTCTGGCGGTGTAAAAAATGTAGTAATTACAAACTGTGTTTTTGACGGTACAGATGCAGGAATCCGTTTGAAAGCTTCCAGAGGGCGTGGCGGCGTTGTGGAAAACATTATGGTCTCCAATATAGTGATGCGAAATATAAGCCGTAACGCTTTTACGTTTGATCTTTTTTATGATAAATCATCCAAAGCAGAACCGGTTTCAGAACGTACTCCGATCTTTAGAAATATAGCAATCAGCAATGTAACAGGAAGAAGCATTAACAAAGCAGGAGTCATTTATGGCATCGAAGAAATGCCTGTTGATGAACTTACTTTTACAAATATTAATATGGAAGCCAAAGAAGGTTTTACCGGAAATCTGGCAGCAAATATCACCTTTTCAAATGTAGATATCGCAGTTGAAAAAGGCCCGTCTTTTGAGTTTACGAATTGTGATAAACTCTTGTTTAATGATGTGAAATCTAAAAAACCGGCTGCAGATCAATCCATAATTAAATTAGAGAACTGTAAAATGATTTTGGTCAATAATTGTTTTCAGAAAGAACCTGCATCAGTTTTTGTCGAAGCTGTTAATTCAGATGTAATTCTAGGCAATAATTTTTTGTCTCTCGTAAAAACGCCTTTCATTAAAAAAGACAAATAGAATGAAAAACATTGCACTGCTTTTTTTCTTCATAATTTCTATAAATCCAGCTTTAAGCCAGGAAATTTTTCCGCTTTGGGAAAAGGGTAAAATGCCTAATTCCAAAGGAATGAAATTAAAAAAAATAGAAGAGCGTGAACGCATAACTCAGGTTGATAATCCGTCAATATATGCTTTTTTTACTTCGAAAGAAGAAAACACCCGAGCGGCTGTTTTAATTTTTCCTCCCGGTGGTTATAAAAAACTGACGTATGATATTGCGGGATTTCAATTGGCGAAATGGTTCAATACTTTTGGCGTAAATGCCTTTGTGGTGATGTACCGTCTTCCAACTTCGCCTGATTTGGTAAATCCGGCTTTTGGACCGCTGACAGACGGGCAAAGAGCAATTAAAATTATTAGAAGCCGCGCTTCTCAATGGGGAATTGATCCTAATAGAATTGGAGTAATGGGAGCTTCGGCGGGCGGAGGCCTGACAGCCAATCTTGCGACAATTACTGCCGATTATGCTCAAATTAATGATGAATTGGATTCAGTAAGCATACAGCCAAATTTTCAGATTCTTGTTTCGGGAGCGATAAGTATGGCACATAATGCCCATAAAGGAAGTTATGAAGCTTTGTTGGGAACAAATCCAGATCCCAAAGACGAACAGCTTTTTTCAGGTGAATTAAATGTTTCCGCTGCTGCGCCTCCTGCATTTGTTATTTGTGCAGCCGACGATCATGTGGTAAATCCGCTAAATAGCATTCAATATTATCAGGCGCTCTTAAAAGCTAATATCAAAGCGGCTTTGCATATTTTTCCGCAGGGAGATCATAACATCGCGCTTCGTAATAATCCGGGTTCTACACAATTATGGACGACTTTATGTGAGGCGTGGATGAACGAAATGGGTTTTCTCGCAAGGCCGCAAAAATAATTTTAAATTTTAACTGACTATCAGTAAGCAATTGGCTTACAAAACCAAATTAATAACTTTCCAAGACTTAAATTATGAAAAATTCCTTTTACCAATGGGCTGTTTGTCTAGCCTGTCTGATAATTGTGCCCAACTATTTAGCAGCCCAGACTAAAGATAAAATCACAGTTGCCACAGATGGAAGCGGTGATTACACTAAAATTCAGGAGGCAGTTAATGCAGTTCCAGCCGAGAAAGCAGCACGCACCATTATTTTTATAAAAAATGGATTATACAATACCGAAAAAATCATTGTTCCAGCTGAAAAAAAGAGAATTACTTTTAAAGGAGAAAACCGAGAAAAAACAATTCTGAGTTATCATATTTTTGACTGCACTGGCGGTTTAAACAATAAATGTCCAGCCGAAGATGCAGCCAAATGGGAAGGCCAGAATATTAGAACTTCAGCTTCGGTAACGATTCAGGGAGATGAGTTTAGAGCAGAGAATATAACCTTTCAAAATACGGCAGGTCCTGTGGGACAGGCTTTAGCTGTTTTTATTACCTCAGATAAAAATACGTTTATCAATTGTAATTTTTTAGGTTATCAGGACACCATGCTTCTTGGGAAGGATGGAACGCGAAACTACTTTAAAAACTGTATGATTTTAGGCAGAACTGACTATATCTACGGCGGCGGAATTGGTTATTTTGACAGTTGTGAAATCAGGAGTTACGGCGGCGGCTGGATTACGGCACCGAGTACGCCAAAAGATCAGAAATATGGCTTTGTATTTAACAAATGCAGGTTGACTTTTATTGGCAGCAGCCCTCGTGCTAATGATGATAAACAGCCTTTCAGCCTTGGACGTCCCTGGCATAATTTCCCTAAAGTGGCTTGGCTGAATTGTGAAATGCCAAAAGAATTAAATCCGCTGGGATGGCCGACCGCCTGGCGTATGGATTATGCTTCAACGAGTGCCGATCTGCATTTGTATGAATACAACAATAAAGGCGCAGGTGCTGATATGAGCGGACGGGCAAAATGGGAAGGTTTAAAAGCAATTTCTGCTGGTGAAGCCAAATTGTATTCGGTGGAAAATGTATTAAACGGATCTGATAATTGGAACCCTTCGGCAAAATAAAAGCTTATGAAAATTCTTTTAAATAAAACGGTTTTATCGTTTTTCGTCTTTTTTTCTTTTTTGTTCCATTCTTCTGCTCAGAAAAAATTAGTCTTATGGTACGATAAGCCTTCAAAAGCATGGACAGATGCCGTTCCTCTTGGAAATGGAAGATTAGGGGCTATGGTATACGGCGTTCCTCAATCGGATACCATTCAGATTAACGAAGATACTTTTTGGTCGGGAAGTCCTTATCAGAATATCAATTCAAACGCTAAAAAAAGTTTGAAGCAGATCCAGAATTACCTTCAGGAGGAAAATTATATCGAAGCACAGAAACTGGCTTTGTCTGATATTATCGCAGATCGTAAAACAACTTCGCACGGACAGGTTTATCAATCTATCGGGAATTTAGTTTTATCAGTTCCGGGACATGAAAAGTATACTGATTTTTACAGGGATCTGGATTTAAAAACGGCAGTTGCGACTACTAAATATACTGTAAAGGGCATAAAGTTTCAGCGGGAAGTTTTTACTTCTTTTACAGACCAGCTTATCATTATTCGGCTTTCTGCAGATAAAAAAGGGGCTGTTAACTTTAATGCTTCGTTTGCAGGACCTCTTAAGACCAATATGGTAAAAGTTACGGCTTCTGTACCTGCAGATCAGAATCAATTGCTTACAGTTAATGGCCAATGCGCTCGCGAGAAAGAAGAAAATATAACCAACTTGCTGCATTTTAATACGCAGATAAAAGTAGAGGCAAAAGGCGGAACTCAATCCAAAGAAGGCGAATCCATTAGGGTAAACAATGCCGATGAAGCTTTTATCTATATAGCTGTAGCAACCAATTTTAAAAATTACAAAGATATCAGCGCCGATGCCGAGAAACGAGCTAAAGATTATTTATCGGTTTTTTCTAAATCGTATCAAAAAGCTAAAGAAGATCATATTGCTTTTTATCAAAAACAATTCAACAGAGTTCAGCTGGATTTAGGAAGTTCTCCACAGATAAGCAAACCCACCGATCAGCGTATTGCTGAATTTTCAAAGACAGATGATCCCGATTTGGCGGCAGCTTATTTCCAGTTTGGGCGTTATCTGCTTATTGCTTCTTCTCAACCTGGAACTCAGCCGGCTAATTTACAGGGAATCTGGAATCCAAATGCAGGACAGTATCCGGCATGGGACAGTAAATATACAGCCAATATAAATGTTGAAATGAATTACTGGCCAGCCGAAGTAACCAATCTTTCAGAATGTCATGAGCCTTTTATAAAATTAATTAAAGAGGTCAGTGAAACAGGAAAACAATCTGCCTTAGCAATGTATGGAGCCCGAGGCTGGACATTGCATCATAATACTGATTTATGGCGTTCTACCGGTGCAGTTGATGCCGCTGCAGGAATCTGGCCTACCTGCAATGCCTGGTTTGCGTCGCATTTATGGGAAAAATTTCTTTTCTCGGGTGATCAATCGTATTTAAAAGAAGTGTATCCAATACTCAAAAGTGCTTGCGAATTTTATCAGGATTTCTTAATTAAAGACAAGAAAACGGGATATTTAGTAGTTTCTCCTTCTATTTCTCCAGAACATACTCCCGGTTTGCAATCGTATGAATATACAAAACCCGATGGAAGTATAGGCACAGAACGTTGTATTGTTTTTGCCGGCGTTACAATGGACAATCAAATGGTATTTGATTTACTTTCGAATACCATTGATGCAGCCGAAATCCTCAAAGCAGATCAGCAATGGGCAGCAGAATTGAAAAAAATCCGTCACCAATTGCCTCCAATGCATATAGGGAAACATACGCAGCTGCAGGAGTGGCTGGAGGATTGGGACCGCAAAAATGATGCGCATCGACATGTGTCTCATCTATGGGGTGTGTTTCCGGGACGAGAAGTTTCCCCTTTTAAAACTCCCGAACTTTTTGAAGCTTCCAGAAATTCGCTTATTGGAAAAGGAGATGCGAGCCGCGGCTGGTCTATGGGATGGAAAGTGTGTTTATGGGCAAGGTATTTAGACGGAAATCGTGCTTATAAACTCATTACCAATCAGCTCAATTTGAAACCTGCCAATGCCACTATTAAGGATCCCGATGGCGGTACATATACCAATATGTTTGATGCGCATCCTCCATTTCAAATTGACGGAAATTTTGGCTGTACTGCCGGTATTGCCGAAATGCTAATACAAAGCCATGACGGTGCTCTGAGTTTACTGCCGGCTTTACCTGATGTATGGCAGAATGGGACAATTAAAGGATTAAAAGCCCGAGGCGGTTTTGAAATCGAAAATATGGAGTGGAAAAGCGGCAGATTAGCTGCTGTAACGGTTAAATCGAATCTTGGCGGAAATCTCCGTTTGCGAAGTTATACCCAATTAAAAGGTTCCGGTTTAAGCAAAGCTAAAGGAAGCAATCCGAATACTTTTTACAAATACCAGCCAGTGGAAAAACCAGTGGTTTCTTCCAGTGCAGAATTTAAGGGAACAGCAGTAGCAGAAACATTCGAATTTGATGTTAAAACAGAAAAAGGAAAAAGTTATACTTTTCAATATGCCGACTAATTTTTGATTGTTTTCTAATAATAAAATGCGGCTGTGATAAGAAAAAATCACAGCCCTTTTTTTATAGGGAAACATTGGATATTTTTTATGAATTATAACAGCCAAAAACAGATCTTTTTTCTGATTTTATTTTTTAAAGTATTGAAGATAAATGGATTCTGTGAAATGCCCCCTATCATATTGTGTTTAGACCTCCTTCAAATTAGGATTAAAATCTAGTTTTGTTTTAATAATAAATCATAAAAACAGATCCGTTTTTTCAGAATATGTTTTTTTAATGCTGCTTATTTAAGCATTGTTTAATATGATCTTCTTTTGGCTTTAAAACCACGCCCTTACATGAGGTCATTTTTAGAATAAATATTCACTATTAACTATACTAACTAACCAATTTAAACCATTATCGTATGAAGAAGAATTTGTCAAAGAATCACTTTGGCATGGTAAAAAAAGTTAGGAATAAAGCCGCTTTGCTTTCCGCAGTAGTTTTGTTCTTTGATTTTTCTGCCAATGCCAATACAGACCCAAATTCAAGCGCAGTAACCCGTTTCGATTTTTCCCGAAGCAGTAAGAACTATAACCATTTTCCCTTTGATCTGCTGCCATCTTTTCAAAATGAGATAACCGTAAAAGGTAAAGTGGTAGATGAAAAAGGACTGGGAATTCCAGGAGTGTCAATTGTATTAAAAGGCACAAAAAAAGCAGCAATGACTGATATTGACGGGAGTTTTGTTTTTGAAAAAGTGCCTTCAGAGGGCACACTTACTTTCTCCTTTATCGGTATGGAAACCCAGCATATTGCTGTTGGCGGGAGAAGCAGTTTTAATGTTACAATGAAAGATTCTTCAACTAACCTTGATGAGGTCGTAGTAATTGGATATGGAACTGCTAAACGTAAAGATTTAACAGGTTCTGTTGCTTCTGTAAATATGAAGGATTTGAAGGATATTCCTGCAACCTCTGCTCTGCAGGCTATCGCTGGACGTTTAGCAGGTGTAAATGTTACCATAACAGAAGGTTCTCCTGATGCACAGATTAACGTAAGGGTACGTGGAGGAAGTTCTATTACCCAGGATAATTCTCCGCTTTATATTGTGGACGGTTTTCAGGTCAATTCTATTAATGATATTCCGCCTGGAGATATTGAGACGATTGATGTTTTAAAAGATGCTTCATCTACAGCAATTTATGGTTCTCAGGGAGCAAATGGAGTGGTGCTTATTACGACCAAATCAGGAAAAAAAGGAAAAACTGAAATTACCGTTAATGCTTATACAGGTTTAAAAAAGACCTATAAACTTACCGATGTTCTATCTCCTTACGAATATGTATATTTTCAAAAGGAACTTGATCCGGGATCCAGTGTAACAGGCACCAGCTTTTATTCTGCCTATGGTTTGTGGGAAGACAGGGATATTTACAAATCCAAAAAAGGATTGGACTGGCAGGAGCAGCTTTACGGCAACACAGGTGTGCAGACACATACTGATATGGGGCTGACAGGCGGAGATTCAAAATTGCAGTACAAAGTAAATTACACGCATGATCAGGAAGATTTCATCATGGTTAACTCAGCTTACAAAAGAGATTATGTGAGTTTTAAACTCAATAAAGAATTAAGCTCTAAATTCCGTTTTGATTTTAATTCTCGCTTCTCCAATACAGTAATTACGGGACCAAGTGTTTCCAACGGAGGAAAACTCAAAGATGGTATTAAATATGCTCCGGTAAGAAGTTTGACTTATCTGGATCCTGCATTAGCTTTAGGAGGTACGGACAATATCACTTCAGCGGAAGCTTTGAGCAGTTTAAATGATCCTATTTACAATATTACAAATGAATACAAAGAGCAGAACAATCTTAACCTTACCATGAATGGAGGTTTGACATGGAAACCTATAAAAGGGCTTTCTATAGTTACACAAGGCAGTTATGCAGTAAATAGAAATGATACGGATAATATATGGCTTCGAAACACGGGAGAAGCAAGCGCAAACGGCGGTCAGCCGGTGGCCAAACGTCAGGATGTAAAAGGTGCAGACTGGTCGATTCAAAATACCTTAAGTTATGATAGATCATTTAATAAAGTGCATAAGTTCAACTTTCTGCTTGGACAGGAAGCCAGAAGTTCTCAGGTAAATGAAACTTTAGTTCAGTCTAAATTTTTCCCTGCCGATTTTGGCGCCGGTGATGTTTTGGCAATGTGGAACTATGGCACGCCTCTGCCGACTTATACCACAAAAGGAGAGCCGACCAGAACTTCATCTTATTTCGGACGTATTAATTATACGCTTCGTGATAAATACATTTTTAGCTTTACTTCGCGTTTCGATGGTAAAAACGTTTTTGCTCCGGATAACCGCTGGGGATATTTCCCGGGAGCAGCATTCGCCTGGCGTATGTCTGATGAGAAATTCATGGAAAAGACCAAAGGCTGGTTATCCGATGCTAAATTTCGTTTAAGCTACGGAGAAGTTGGAAATGCCCGTGTAGGGTCTTACTGGCGCCAGGATTACAGCTTTGAAACTACAGCCAATCGTCTTATTTATGTAAATGAAGTAGGGCAGAGCTCATTAAAACCTTCCAGTACTTTAAAGAACGAAAACCTTACGTGGGAAACAACAGTTTCTACCAATCTAGGATTGGATCTCGGATTTTTTAATCAAAGGTTAACCATAAATATTGATGCTTATAAAATTGACACCAACGATTTGATATTAGCGGTAGCTTTACCTTCTAACTCAGGTTATGTTTCACAATACCAAAATATAGGAAGCACTTCAAATAAAGGAATCGAATTTACAGTAAACGGAAATATTGTTGAAACCTCTCAATTTAGATTATCGGCCAACTTCAATATTGCCTTTAATAAAAATGTTGTAAAAAGTTTGGACGGTTCTAATGAAATGATTGCAGCATCGAACTGGGCACCCAATGTTGGACGTGACGATTATAGAGTTCGCGTAGGACAGCCAGTTGGTTTAATGTATGGTTATGTATCTGACGGCATGTATACTTTCGATGATTTTACTTTTGATGATGTGCAGAGAAAATGGATTTTAAAAGAAGGTGCAGCCGATGCCTCAAAAGTAATTACCACCTCAGGAAATTATTTTGGGCCGGGACACATGAAACTAAAAAAATTAAGCGGCACAGGGAACGTAATTAATCCTGATGAAGACCGAAAAGTTATTGGACGCGCTCAGCCAAAACATACCGGAGGTTTTGCTCTTAGCGGCGCATTTAAAGGCTTAGATTTTTCGGCATTGTTCAACTGGTCTTATGGCAATGATATTTACAATGCCAATAAAATAGACAATTCTACTTTCAGCGGCTCTAAACGTTACAATAACGCTAATGCATTGATGAGCCTGGATAATCGTTTTACGACTATTGACCCGGTTACCGGAAATAATATCATGTTTGGTACCGATGCGAATCCGCAGCTGTTACAGGAAATAAACCAGGGCGCCAGTATCTGGCATCCTTTGTCCAACTCTACCATTATTACAGACTGGGCAATTGAAGATGGTTCGTTTCTGCGCTTGGGAAATCTTACTATTGGCTATACACTTCCTGAGAGTATTGCCAAAGGAAAATTTATTGAAAAAGTAAGATGTTATGTGTCGGGCAATAACCTAAAAGTTTGGACCCGCTATTCAGGACAGGATCCGGAGGTAAGCACTAACAATTCTCCTTTAACACCGGGACTTGACTGGTCAGCTTATCCAAAAGCAAGAACTATATTGTTTGGTGCCAATTTAACTTTCTAATCGATTATTATCATGAAAAAATATATTTATACTGCAGTTATGCTCCTTGCTCTTGGAGCAGTTTCCTGCAATGAGGACTTTTTAGAAACTACTTCCCCTTCTAAGTTAAGTTCACAAACCGTTTTCAATACAACTTCAATGGCTAAAGCAGCTGTTATGGGAGTTTACGGAAAAATGACAGATACTTACATTTACGGGCAGAAGCTGTCCGTAAACTGGCAGGGAGTAAGTGATATTGAAACCAATTCAGGTTTTTCTGCAACAGGATATAACTCTACAAGTTCTGATTCAGGGGCTGGTAATTTTTATGATGATCCCTATAACACTACCACCAAATGGGAGAGCTTGTTTCAGTTTGCCGAATTGGCTTCGTCTGCTGTAGATGGTATCCGCAATTCTCCTGTCTTTGAATCTAAAGCAAATGAGATGAAGCCTCTTTTAGGAGAAGCTTTAACTCTTAAAGCGTTAGCTTATTTTGAACTGGTTAGATTTTGGGGTGATATCCCTTATAAAGGCGAACCATCAAAATCGGATCTTTCTAATGTCTATATCGGAAAAACAGACAGAGATGCTGTTTATGCAGAATTAGTTAAGGATTTAAGTGAAGCTGTCGAATACCTTCCTTATCTTAAAATGGCTCCGGAATATACCAGCGCAGAACGTATTTCTAAGGGCTTTGCCAAAGGTCTGCTCGCAAGGGTAGCGCTGTTTGCAGGCGGATGGTCCCTGCATGATGGCAATCTTTTTTCTGATGTAAATGTTGAGCATCATCCAACCATGCAGGCCGAAAACGGATATTACGTGGGACGTGTTAAAAACTGGCGTGATTACTATGAGATTGCGGCCCAGCAGACCGCAGAAATTTTAGGCAGTGCAGAACATCAGCATAGTTTAGATCCAAACTATGAAAACATCTGGAAAACAATCTGTAATCTAGGACAGAATGCTTCAAATGAGAACTTATTCGAAGTTGCTTTCGGTTTGGGCAATAACGGTGATATTGGTTCGCTAATGGGCTACGAAGTAGCTTCTAATACCAAATATGGCTCAAGAGGTTTTGGAGGAAGTTATGTGAGTTCGCAGGCTTATTATTTCTATTCTTTTGACCCAGATGATTTACGAAGGGATACTACTTTGTCTTGGACCGGCTACGGAAGTGAAAACAAAGAGACAATGAAAACAGATGCTCTAAGCGTGAGCTTTGCAAAATGGCGTCTTGACTGGATGAACCCTTCTTATCTGGCTTTACATAAAACAGCGAATTCCCGAATTGCCACTGGGGTAAACTGGATTCTAATGCGCTATTCTGATATTTATTTAATGTTTGCCGAAGCCGAAAGCCAGTTGTCCAGTCCAGATAATTTTAATTCCGTGGCAAGGATGTCTCCGCGTATGGCTTTAGAAGCAGTAAGAACACGTGCCTTCGGTGCCAATTCTTCAAAAGTAAAACAATATGATGCTGATTTCTTCAATGCCATTGTCAATGAGCGCGCTTGGGAGTTTGGCTGTGAGGCCATACGCAAACATGATTTGGTGCGATGGGGACTTTTATATGAAAAAATTGAAACCATGAAAAAAACATTGTGTTTAATGCTGGACAATAAACAGGCGGTTACCATTTTTGATAAAACGTATCAGGCATCTGATTTTCCGCAGACAATTTATTATAAGTTCAAGAATGCAGAATATATCGATAAGAGTTCTATTAATTATTATAGAAATTTAGGAGCCAGCCCCGGACCGGAGTATTTATCAGCTTCATGGTTTACCAAAAATGCGCAGAAGCCAACCAGCGGAACCAATAAAAACTATATTGACTGGCCGGTAAAAATTCTACTGGCTGGTACGGGTATTAATAAATCGTACGATTATTCGAGTTTCTTAAGTTCTATGACTAACGGGGGGGAGATCCAATCCAATCTGGCACAATACACTATGGGAAATAAAAGCTGCAATTACAGGCATTATTTCTGTATTTATTATGAAGATTTATTTGAATCTAAAGGCAACCTGACCAACTCTTATGGATACTAAAGCTAAACTTGTAAAATTGGAAGAAATGAAAAAAAATATAATATTCGGGCTGTTTTCTCTGCTTGCTTTAATGCTGGTAAGCTGCGAAAAAGATTATAATGACTGGGAAGTGGAAGCAGGACATGAACGTCTTTTTAAAGCTTTGATTTTTGAGGTTTCGAAAGTTGAATCAACTCAGGTAGAATTGAAATTCACAAAATCAATAGATGCCACTAAATACATTTTTGAATTTAGTAAAGATAGTTTGCAATTCAATCAGATTGTAAAAACCGTTGAATTGAAAAGTGCTGATTTGGTTCCTTTTGCAGCTTCAACGAATCAGACCAAAGTGGAATATCGTGAACTATTTACGGAGCTGGATGGTGATTCCGGTTATTCAGTTCGTATGAAAAGTGTAAGTGAAGCGACCGGACTTGAATCTAAAATAAGCCAGATCTTTTTTAGAACCCCTGCCGAGCAATTATTTAAAAGTTATACTCCGGCAGCAAATAGTTTAACTATTGACTGGACTATTTCTCCAAGAGTGACTAAAGTAGCTTTATTCGATCAGGCGGGAGTAAATATTAGAGAAATTCCATTAACAGATCAGCAGAAAACAACAGGAACTTTAGTTATAGATAATTTAGCCATTGGAACCAGTTATATAGTAAAAATTCTTAATGAGTCAAATGTAAGAGGTTCTCTAAATGTTAGAACTACCGGTATATTTGACAGTACTATTTACAATGTGCTGCCGGCTGATAACGCTGCAACAATTGCTGCAGCGATTAGCGGTCTGGTAGCTGCGGGTTCTAAAAACTTTACTATTGTTTTCGATAAAAACACCGCTTATAATATTGGAGGAGATATCACTATTCCGACTGGCGTTAATGATATTGCTTTTGTGGGAGTTGCTGATTCTAATGGTGTACTGCCAAAATTGCTTAATGCCCGTTTTAGAGTACAGACTCAGATTAATGATTTAATCATTCAATATCTGAACACCACTTCAGCCGCCGCATTTTTTATCGACTTAGGAACTAAAAACGTGCATAACATCAATATTGATGGCTGTGAAATAGATAATATTAACTCTATAGTACGTTTAAGCGGCACTTCTGTAGTCAATGATGTCAATGTTACCAATAGCAAGATTTCCAGAACAGGAGGTTATGGTATTTTCAACGTAGCGGCAGGACAGGTTATTAATTCGATAACAGCTCAAAATTGCACCTTAACCGAAATCAGCACCCGTTTTGCTGATGTCCGTGTGGCAGCAAAAATTAATTTTTCAAACATTACCTGCGTCAATATTACCACTGCATTGGGACATTTATGGCTATTTGATAATGCAAAACCGGTACAGCTTACCATTCAGAATATGATTCTTGGAGGTCCAAACGGAGGAGCTAAAATCAACAGTACCAATGGTACTTATGCAAGTATTCCAATTTCATACGCAGGCAGTTACATGACCAAAGATTTAATTGTCGATGCCAGACCATTTACAGGCATTACAGCAGTTCCGTTAGATATTTATGGTTTATTTGTAAATCCTGCCATTGGTGATTTTCATATAAAAGAGGGGACTGGTTTCGCTGGTACAGGTGCAGCAGGCGATAAAAGATGGTTTTGATTTGTAAACGATAATTTAAACAAAGGGAGTTATGGCAATCATATTCCCTTTGTAATTACTATACTAACATTATATTTTTATTATGTATAAAAAACTAACAGGCACTGTAATGGGGATATTTTGTCTCTGCAGTACATTATCCTTTATGCCTTCTGAAAAACGATATAAAAATTTAGATCCTTTTAAAGAGAATTTAAGAAAGCAAGAGCCTTTAGAAGAACCTTTTGCTTTTCCGGGAGCAGAAGGCGGAGGTTCTAAAGCAACAGGCGGAAGAGGCGGAAAAGTAATTAAAGTGACTTCTTTAGAAGATACCGATACACCGGGAACTTTGCGAAATGCCATCAATCAGAAAGGGGCTAGGATCATAGTTTTTGATATCAGCGGAACGATTTATTTAAAGTCAGCTTTGCATATTACGAACAATGATATTTCCATTGCAGGTCAGACGGCACCCGGTGGCGGTATTTGTGTAGCACACTACGATGTAAATGTTAATGCTGATAATGTTATCATGCGATACCTTCGTTTCCGAATGGGTGACGTAAATAAAATTGAAGCTGATGCTCTTGGCGGACGTTTTCAAAAGAATGTTATTATCGATCATTGTTCTGTCAGCTGGTCAACGGACGAGTGCGTTTCTTTCTATCAAAATGAAAATTTCACTCTGCAGTGGTGTATCATTTCAGAAGCTTTAAAAAATTCTTTTCATGCCAAAGGATCTCACGGATATGGAGGGATTTGGGGCGGTAAAAACGCCGCTTTCCATCATAATTTAGTAGCCGGTAATGACAGTCGTAATCCTCGTTTGGGCGAATATGCCAATCATGCTTTTGCACTTACCGATTTAGTGGATCTGCGAAATAACGTCATTTACAATTGGGGAGGCAATAGCTGTTACGGTGGTGAAGCGATGAATGTCAATATTGTGAACTGCTACTACAAACCCGGACCGGCAACTGTAAAAAAAGATCGAATTATTTCTATTGATAAAAATACAAAAGCGAATGTTTCTCCCAATCCTGTCTATAATATTTGGGGGAAATATTACATCAATGGAAATGTAGTGGAAGGTTCTCCGCAAACCACAAAAGACAATTGGACTTATGGTGTTTTCAATCAGTTTTCTTCAGGCTATGGTGCAGTTTCTGATGCTGATAAAAAGGCCATCAAACAAAATACACCTCACAAAGCCTTGCCTGTTACCACGCACAGCGCTCAAAAGGCTTATGATCTAGTGCTGCAATATGCAGGAGCATCTTTGATTCGCGATGCTGTTGATATTCGCATTATTAATGACGTGAAAAACGGTAAAGCAACAATCAATAATGGAGGAAATGGCAGTAAAAATGGCATCATAGATAGTCAGAGCGCAGTAGGCGGCTGGCCGAATTTAGCTTCCGGTATTGTTTTGAAAGATACTGATAATGACGGCATGCCTGATGAATGGGAAAAAAGTAACGGCCTTGATTCAGTAAGGAATGATGCAAATGGACATGATCTCAGTAAAGTCTACGATAATATTGAGGTCTATATGAATAGCATAGTCGCTAAACAGACCCAAGAGCAGTTAAAATTATAATCCTTTTTAGAATTATTCAATTCGTTTTTGATTCCAGTCAGCTCCGCCTGCAGAAAATAGTTTTGTTTTTGCAGGTAAGCCGGCTATTGAAGACGTATTTATTATCATTAGTACAAAATGAAAATAGTAAAATATCAAAGAATAGCCTCCTTCCTTTGTTTGATGGTGGCCACAGTCCAGCTGAATGCTCAAAAGTTAGTACTGCAATACGGCAAACCAGCATCCGATTGGAATGAAGCGCTTCCTATTGGGAATGGCCGTTTAGGAGCCATGATTTTTGGGAATCCTCAAAAAGAAGAATTGCAGCTCAATGAAGAAACCATTTGGGCAGGGGAACCAGGGAATAATGTTCCTAAAAACACCTACTCTAATATTGAAGCTATCCGAAAGCTGATTTTTGAAAAAAAATACAAAGAAGCTCAGGATCTGGCAAATGAAACCTTCCCGAGACAAGCGCCAAAAGATTTAAATTACGGCATGCCCTACCAAACGGCGGGCAGTTTATGGCTGGATTTTCCTGAGCACGAAAAATTTTCCGATTACAAGCGAGATTTAGATATTGAAAAAGCGGTCACTTCGGTTAGTTATAAAGTAAACGGCGTATCGTATAAAAGAGAAATTCTGGCTTCTTTTTCTGATGATGTTATTATGGTAAAAGTGACAGCAGATAAGAAAAAAAGCATCAGTTTTTCCATAACTTCTACAAGTCCGCAGGTATTAAACTCTGTAAAAACATCAGGAAACAGATTAATTTTCGAAGGTACTTCTGGGAGCACTGATAATAAAATTGGAAGAATAAACTATGTTGGTCAAGTCGGCTGCATTTTAAAAGGAGGAACTTTAACTGTAAAAGCAGACAAACTTTTTATTGATAAAGCAGATGAGGTTGTAATCCGCATTGCACTGGCTACTAACTTTAAAAATTATAAAGATCTCTCAGAAAATCCGTTTCAGAAATCAGAAGCTGTTTTAGAAAAAGCATCTCAGAAAAACTATGCGACAGCTTATCAAAATCATGTTTCGGCTTATCAGAAATATTTTAATAGAGTTTCGTTGAATCTTGGAGATTCGCCCCAGTCAAAAAAAACAACTGATGTAAGGATTAAAGAATTCAATGCAAGTTATGATCCGCAGCTGGTGGCGCTTTATTTCCAGTTTGGAAGATATCTGCTTATTTCCAGTTCGCAGCCCGGGAACCAGCCAGCGAATCTTCAGGGAATTTGGAACCATAAATTAAGCCCGCCTTGGGATAGCAAATACACGGTAAATATTAATACCGAGATGAATTACTGGCCGGCTGAAACCACAAATCTGAGCGAGATGCATCAGCCGCTTTTCAGTATGCTGAAAGACTTAGCCGCAACGGGACAGGAAAGCGCAAAAGAAATGTATCATGCAAGAGGCTGGAACCTTCATCATAACACCGATTTATGGCGCATAACAGGAATTGTAGATGGCGGATTTTACGGAATGTGGCCAATGGGAGGCGCGTGGTTAACCCAGCATTTATGGCAGCATTATCTTTATACAGGCGATACAGCATTTTTAAAAGAGTATTACCCAGTTATGAAAGGAGCAGCGCAGTTTTACCTTGATGTGCTTCAGGAAGAACCAGAGAAAAAATGGTTAGTGGTATCACCATCCATTTCTCCTGAAAATACCTATCAAGGCGGTGTCGGGGTTTCTGCGGGAGCTACAATGGATAATCAGCTGGTTTTTGATGTCTTCAACAATATAATCAATGCTTCTAAAGTGCTGCAAACGGATAAGAATTTTGCTGATTCGGTTGCAGTGGCTTTAAAACGATTGCCGCCGATGCAGATAGGGCAGTATTCCCAATTGCAGGAATGGCTGCACGATTGGGATAAACCAAATGATAAACACCGACATATTTCGCATTTGTATGGATTGTTTCCTTCAGGTCAGTTATCTCCTTTAAGAACGCCCGAATTGGTTGAAGCGGCAAAAAACACTTTAATATCCAGAGGAGATGTTTCTACCGGCTGGTCGATGGGGTGGAAAGTAAACTGGTGGGCCCGCTTATTAGACGGCAATAAAGCCTTTAAACTAATTAAAGATCAGCTTCGTCGGGCACCAATGCAAAGCAAAGGAGAATCAGGAGGCACTTACCCAAATCTTTTTGATGCACATCCGCCATTTCAAATCGATGGTAATTTCGGCTGTACTGCCGGCATATCTCAAATGCTCTTGCAAAGTTATGATGGCGTGGTTCATTTACTGCCTGCTTTGCCAGATGAATGGACAAAAGGAAATGTATCGGGTTTGAAAGTACAGGGAGGTTTTGAAATTAAAGAAATGAAATGGGATAAAGGCAGTATTACTTCAGTAACTATCAAATCAAATTTAGGAGGAAATCTTCGTTTGAGAAGTTATTCAAAACTAAAAGGTAAAGGTTTGATAACTGCTGAAGGAGAAAATCCTAATTCCTTTTTTAAAATACCAGAAGTGCAAAGTCCAATCATTTCAGCCAAAGCGAAATTAATTGGATTAAAAAGTCCAAAAGTTTTTGAATATGATATCACAACAGAAAAAGCAGGGAGTTATACTTTTTACGCCGCCGAATAATTTGAAAGAGAGGTATATTTTATATCAGAATGCTTTGGTTTTTGCCAGTAATTACTAAAAAGTTTAATTTTTTGTCAAATACCCCCTGATATTTTGCGTATTGACCTCTCTATGTTCTGCGCTGAAAAGTAGTTTTGTGATTATAATTTTTGAATGATTCTCTCCACAATACAGGTCATGAGCAGATAATATTCGATTAATTTAAGGTTGTTATGGTTAAGATTAAAAAAGAAAAAATAAAAATTCAGATGTTGAGGCGGCTGCCTATTATGGCTCTTTTGTGCAGTTCCGTAATCGCATTTGGGCAGCATCAAAAAAAGCCGTTTTCAGTACAGCTGGCCGAAGCTGTGATGTATAATAATCCAGATGCCTGGATGACCGATTTTCAGTCAAAACCGGTATGGGGTTATGTACAAGGTTTAGCTGCTCTTTCATTACAACAAGTCAGCAAAGAAAAAAACGAACCAAAATATTTCGACTATGTCAAAAATACTTATGCTGATGTATTAATTAACGAAAAGGGAGGTATCAACGGTTATCGTTTAGAGTCTTTTAAACTCGATGATATTAATTCGGGTAAAATATTATTTTCTTTATATGAAAAAACAAAAGACGAACGTTATCGCATAGCAATTGAAGCTCTTCATGAACAATTAAAAAAACACCCAAGAATTGAGCAGGGAGCATTCTGGCATAAGAAAATTTATACCAGTCAGGTTTGGCTGGATGGTTTATATATGGGACTGCCGTTTTACGCACAATATGCTGTAACATTTGGCGACCCTCTGGCTTTTGATGATATTACTGGCCAATTGCTTACAGTGCAGAAATATTTAAAAGATTCCAAAACAGGATTGTATTATCACGGATGGGATGCCGGTAAAACCGTTTACTGGGCTGATCCTAAAACCGGATTATCGCAAAACTTCTGGGGACGCGGCGTAGGATGGCTGTATATGGCATTGATAGATGTATTGGAATATCTTCCCGCCAATCATAAAGATCGTAAAGCATTAAAAGTAATGTTTCAGGATCTTACCGACGCTCTGATAAATGTTCAGGATCCGGATACAGGCGTATGGTTTCAAGTGCTTAATTATCCAAAACGAGCGGGGAATTATCGTGAAGCCACAGCTTCAGCCATGTTTGTTTATGGCTTAGCCAAAGGCATTCAATTAGAAGTTTTAAATAAAAAATACCTTAAAAACCTGAAAAAGGCTTATTCAGGTTTTAGGAAAGAGTTTATCAAAATAGATGCCAGTAAGCAGATAGAGATTACATCCTGCTGTGCGGGAGCTGGTTTAGGTCCGGCAGATAATCTGGTTCGAAACGGGACTTATGATTATTACATTCATGAAGCTGTCAGATCTAATGATGGAAAGGCAATTGGTCCTTTTATAATGGCTTGTTTAATGCTGGAAAAGCATCCTCAATGGGCCGTTCTTTAATCTTAAATCGAAATTAAATATATTCAGATGAAAATAAAATATGCGGCATTTGCTTGTTTAGCCCTAACAAAAATGGGCAGTATATATGCACAAAAAAACACAGAAACCCTTTCTAAGGTTTGGGTATCCGACTTAGGAAACGGGAATTATAAAAATCCAATTATCTACGCCGATTATTCTGATCCCGATGTCTGTCGAGTCGGAAAAGATTATTTTATGACTGCTTCGTCTTTTAACTGCATTCCGGGTCTTCCCATTCTGCATTCGAATGATTTAGTCAGTTGGAAATTGGTGAATTATGCGTTGCCAAAACAGCCCCCTGTGGAAACCTACGATAAAATACAGCACGGTAATGGGGTCTGGGCGCCTTGCATTCGTTTTCATAATGAGGAATATTATATTTTTTATCCTGATCCCGATTTTGGAATCTATATGACTAAGACGAAAAACCCGTACGGTAAATGGTCAGAACCTGTTTTGATTAAAGCGGCAAAAGGTATTATAGATCCTGCTCCTTTTTGGGATGAAGATGGGAAGGCTTATCTGGGTTATGCATTAGCAGGAAGCCGTGCCGGAACCAAAAGTGTTTTAATGCTTTGTTCCATTGATCCTCTAACGTGTATGGCTGATGATGATGAGGTGCTTTTGTTTGATGGCCATAAAAATCATACAACCGTTGAAGGACCTAAATTTTATAAACGAAATGGCTATTATTATGTTTTTGCTCCTGCAGGCGGCGTGGCAACAGGCTGGCAGTTAATCCTGAGAGCTAAATCTATTTACGGACCTTATGAAGAAAAAGTCGTTTTGGAACAAGGAAAAACAGTTGTAAATGGGCCCCATCAGGGGGCTTGGGTCGATACAGTGACAGGAGAAGACTGGTTTATACATTTTCAGGATCAGGGCGCTTATGGCCGCGTGGTGCACTTGAATCCGATGGGATGGAAAAATGACTGGCCGGTTATGGGGGTGGATCATGATAAAAATGGTATTGGAGAGCCTGTGTCGACTTTTAAAAAGCCGAACGTTAATGGGCAGTATCCCTTAGCAGCTCCTGCGGATTCTGACGAATTTAACGAGCCTGTGCAAGGGCTGCAGTGGCAGTGGCATGCCAATAAACAGTTGGTTTGGGGGTATCCTTCGGCTGGAATGGGATATTTCCGTTTGAACTGCATTCCAAAACCTGCTGATTTTAAAAGTTTATGGCAGGTGCCTAATATTCTGGCGCAAAAATTTCCTGCTGAAGAATTTATGGCAACATCCAAAATTACATTTACACCCAATTTTGATAATGAACAATTTGGATTGGTTGTGATGGGAAGAAGTTACAGCAGTTTAACCGTTAAACAAATTAATGGCCAGTTAAAATTAATGCAGTTATCTGCCTCTAAAGCTGATAAAGGAGCTGCAGAAACTGAAGCTGAAATTGCAGCACTTCCTAATAATACTTTTTATTTAAGAGTTACGGTTCAAAAAGGAGGGAAGTGCCAGTTTTATTACAGTTTAGATGATAAAAAGTATTCCAAAGCGGGTTCTGAATTTATTGCTTCTGAAGGAACCTGGATAGGTTCAAAAGTTGGTTTTGCGGCTTTGAGAGAAGGAACAATAAATAATGCCGGATATGCAGACATTGACTGGTTTCGAATATCTAAAATTGAAAGATAAGGTTTTAAGTTTAAGTTTAAGTTTAAGTTTAAGTTTTTCGATCTGGTGGTTATGGTTTAAGTCATTAAGTATTTTCGTGGTTGATTGTAATTAGTTGCTTTTACCTGCACTAGGATAAAAGAAGTCTTCGGACTTCTTTTTTTATGTCTAAAGAATTTTCTTTTGTAAAAAAGTTTTTGGTAACCGCGAATTGCACAAATTCTCACCAATTCATTTCAGCAGATATTAGCCAGACTTTTTAGCTTATCTAAAACTTAAACTTTAAAGAATATTAGTTAGCGGCCCTGCGCCTTTGCGGGCAAATTCCAAATTATTTTAATAAATAATCTGAGAAAGCCGCTCAATTGCAAAGTAAATTCTCTTTTTAGATTTTTATTTGATCTGGCTTTTATGTTTTTGCCTGTACTCTGTTGGAGTATCTCCGTATTTGTTTTTAAAGGATTTGGTAAAATACTTCATATCCGAAAAACCAGTCATATCTGCAATTTCTTTGATTAATAACTGACTGTCAGATAATAATTGCGCAGCACGTTTTATTCTGATATCACGGATAAATTCAACAGGAGAGTAACCTGTTAAACTCTTTATTTTATAGTATAAAGTAGTTCGGTTTAGGCCTGCCGTCGTGCCTAGAATTTCAACGGAAAATTCATTATTATCAATATTTTCTTCGATGCAATCCATGATTTTTCGCATCATTTCTTCATCCTTATCGCTTACTAAATGCGGTTTTGGCTCATAGTTTTCTTTCGGATGTGTTTCTTCTTTATAAATATTTTTATCGTAATGTTCAAAAATGCTTTGCAGACGTTTGCGCTGTTCCAGTAAATTGACAATACGGGCTTTCAGATAACTAACACTGAAAGGTTTAGTGATATAATCATCTGCCCCGTAATTCATTCCCTCCAACTGACTTTCGATTGTGGTTTTTGCCGTTAATAATACAACAGGCACGTGACTGGTTTCTATGTTATTTCTAATTTTCTTTAATAAATCTACTCCGCTGAGTTTTGGCATCATAATATCGCTAATTACAAAATCAGGCGTATTTTCGATTATTTTCTGATAGCCTTCTTCACCGTCTTCCGCTTCAATTACTTCATATTGTTCTTCCAGTATATTTTTAATGAAGGTGCGTAAATTCAAATCATCTTCAACCACCAAAACTCTTACTTTTTCAGTTGTCTGCTGTATGGTATTTTTGTCTATTGCAATTTCAGCTGCAGGAGCGGGTTCTTCATTAATAATTTCTACATCTTCATTAAAATGGTCATGACCCGTTTTAAAGCTCAGAGAGAAAGTGCTTCCTTCATTGGTCTTACTGCTGAAAGTAATTTCTGCATGATGCTGCTCCACCAGTTCTTTCACCATAGAAAGCCCGATTCCGGTACTTGGGTTATTGAGGTTAGTGTTATAAGATGAAAATCGATTGAAAATACGGCTCTGAAAATCCTCTTTTATCCCCAAGCCCGAGTCGATAACCTGCAGCTGAAGCTCATTGGACATTCTTACTATTTTTAGAGTTATAGATTTTCCGTCGGGAGTATATTTAAAAGCGTTGGACAACAAATTCATTAAAATCTTTTCCAAGGCATTTTTATCAGCCCACAAACGAAAATCTTCTCCTTCGACTTCAAAGAGATAAGTTATGGTTCGTTCTTGTGCTGTTTCCAGGAAATTATTAAATATATCATTGGCAAACACAGCTAGGTTGATCTCTGAGATCTGAAGTTTTTGATCCTGTATTTTCCTAAAATCCAGTATTTGATTTACCAAACGCTGCAGTCTATTGGTGTTTTGAGACACATAGGTTAATTGTTTCTTTACTGCTTCAGAAGTTCCGGAATCATTAATAAGATAATCAACAGGGCCAGTAATCAGCGTAAGAGGAGTTCGCAGTTCATGTGAGATATCAATGAAAAATTTATTTTTCATTTCAAACATATCCTTTTCCATTTGTGTATTGGTTTTCAGTCGATACATGGTTAATATTACATAATTAATGCCCAGAATAATACCCAGAATTAACATGCAGTAGATAATATAGGCAATCCAGGTATTCCATATCGCCGGTAAAACGGTGATGTTTATTTGTCGTTCATTAGCAACCCAGTTTCCTTGGCTGTTGGTCGATTTTACCTTGAAAATGTAATTTCCTTTTGGAACGTTGGTGTAAAAGGCAGCATGCTGATCATTGGCATAATTCCAATTTTCGTCAAAACCTTCCAGTTTATAAGCATATTTGATGTTTTCGGGATTAATATAATCCAGTGCAGCAAATTCTATATTAAAAAAGTTCTGATTATATTTTAACTCTATTACCGGATTACTGTCTATGGAATATGATAAATTAAATGGAGCATTATTATTCTGATTGTAAACCTGAAAATCAGTTAATGCCAAAGTAGGTATGTTGTTGTTTGATTTTATGTTATTTGGAAAAAAATGTAATAATCCTTCCGCATAACCAAACAGCAATTCGCCGCTTTGTAATTTAATTCTTGTTGCCTCTGTAAAATTATTAAAGGTTAAAATGGGTTTCACTTCGGAATATACTTCAAAGAGTTCCGCCCGAGGATTAAAACGTGTTAAAATATAGTCGGTTGTGACCCATAAATTCTGATCATTATCTTCTAACAAAGACAAAATATTATTGGATGGAAGACCTTCTTTTTGTGTATAATGTTTAAAATCTTTCGGATATCCTTTTGCATCTCTTGTAAGCACTTTACTGATTCCGCCATCGGCTGTTGCTATAAAAGCCTCGCCGCTTTTAGGCATACAGAAATCAATGACATCATTACTTTTTAAACAGGTCGTTTCCTGCTGCGTTTTTTCATAAACTTTTATAGAGGAAATTAGTTCGGGAAATCTTTTTTTCCCATCTAATACTAACAATCCGGTAGTAGAACCAATATATAATATTCCTTGTTTATCCTGTTTAATGCATCGTATGTGCAGGTGCTTTTCAAGAAGAGTATTTTTTAATCGCCCGTTTTGATTGATAAAATCTAAAGTATTTCCTTTTTTCCGAATTAAGTTTAATCCGGTTAAAGTCCCAACCCATAAACGTTTAGACTGATCTTCAAAAATGGTATAAATGTTATCATTGCTTAAACTGTTCGGGTTGTTTTCTATGTTTTTAAAGTGTTGTACCTGATAGCTGTAGTCTTGCGTTTTAGGAGTAAACTTATAGAGTCCGTCTCCTCGTGTTCCGATCCATATGACAGATTCTTTGTCCTGAATAATACTGTAAATTGGTTTTTTCCAGACAGACTGAGGAGCTAATTGACCATCTGGCGATATGCATCCAAGTTTTTTAAAGTTTTTGTCAAAAAGAATAAGTTGGTTTTGTTTGTTGGCAACCCAAATGTTTTCGTTTTTATCCTGAAATACAGCGCGTACATCTTTGATGCCTAATTTTATTTGGGGATTCTCAATTTTTAAAGCCTTGAAATTATTCTGGCTGAAAGTAACTTTTATAATTCCGGATGTCTGCGTATTATACCATAAATTACCCTGTCTGTCAAAATAGGCAATATGAAATTTATTGCTGAAATTTCCTTTTGGAAAGTAAGCTGTAGTTTCAAACGGAATTAAACGATTGGCAGAAGGATCATATTTTGAAAAACTTCCATTATTAGGCTGAACCCAGATTTCTCCTTTCGCATTGGTTAGCACTGAAGCTTTTACTGAAAACTGAGTTAATCCAGTTTCAGCAGCGCCTGCCGGAAAATAGCTTATTTTTTTATTTTTTATGTTAACAGCATAGATACCGGCTTGATCATTATTGGTAAACCATAACAGATCTTGTGTCAGTCTTATAACATTTATTTTCTTTTGTTTGAGATCTGCTATATCAGAACTTTTAAATTTAGTTGTCTGTCCGGTAAAAATGTTTATTAAACAAAAATCGGCCTGCTCTGTTATCGCTGCAACTGTAGTGTTATCTATTTTTTTTAAAATAATGATTTCACCTTTTAAACCTAATTGATGCGTTCTGTAGTTTTGTGTGCCTTTTGTATATTGCAGCAAATTGCTGTCGGCTCCTCCAAACCAGATTTCATCTTCAAGTTCCAGTGCAGTGTAAAATGCTTTTGTTTGTTCATTTTTGTATAAAAGCGATTTTGGCCCGGTTTGCAGCGTATTCGCTTTTAACTGCATAATGCCGCGATCAGTTAAGATCCAGCTGTCTTTAGAACGGTCTTCAAAAACAGTTATGACTTTATTACTGTTTAATTGGCCATTAGCTTTACTGAAGATTTTATAGGAGTAACTATTGCTGGTAATGGCGATACAACCGTTATTTTTTGTGATAAGCCACACTATGCCCGATTTTTGAGGAATTATCTGGGTAATTTCCATATTGTTTTTTACCACCTCCGGCATTAATTCTGCTCCCCAAAATTCATTTACAGCAGGATCAAAACAATAGGCTTTGTTTTTGTTGGACAAAGTACGCATCCAGATTTTCCCGTATGCATCTTCTGTAATCCAGTCGATACGATTGTTTTTCATCAAAACTTTATCGGTAGCTTCTGTTTTATAATTTTTAAAGCGATATCCGTTGTATTTGCTTAAGCCGTTAGTGGTAGCAAACCACATATAGCCTTTTTTATCCTGAATGATATCATTAATGATATTATGAGGGAGTCCGTCTTCCACCAGATAATGGCTGAAATTGTAGTTCTGCTGGCAGTAAGCTGTAAACCCGGTAAGCAGCAGAAGTGCTAAAATGGAATAATATTTTTTTTTAAATTTAATCAAAACTTAATTAGATAATGTTTTTGGCAGATTTTACTAAAGTAGAAAATTGTTTATAAGAAGAACTAAAAAATAACAAAAGATACCAGAAATTCATTTCTGCAGGGCGAGATACTGCAGTGAGATATGTTTTTTAAATTCTGTCTTAACAGTTTTGCAAACTTATCTTTTTTGAAGTTTTAATAAGATGACATTTAACAAATATTTAGGGGGCAGATAACAGCATTTGGATTTGGGAATTTGATTCAGTAGCTGTATTTCGAATGAAATAGAATATCTTTAATGTCAGATTTGCAAACAAGCCCTTCCACTCTTTTTTGTGCTTACAGTTTATCTCCCTTTCTTTCCTTTCTTTCTTTCTTTCTTTCTTTCTTTCTTTCTTTTAAAGATGTTCTCTAATTATGATTTTGACAGGTGACGGTAAAATTGATTAGGTTAGGGAATTTCTTTAAATGGATAGACTATTTAAAAGTTAGTTAGTTAGTTAGTTAGTTAGTTAGTTTTTGATTTGGATCTAATTTTTTTAAGATTGTTTTTAATTGTTGTTTTGTCCGGTGATGGGTGAGTTGTTTTGAATGGGTGTTTTAATTGAAGAATTTATTAAATAAGTAATTCTTTTTATTAGAGATCACATAAAGCTGTAATTGTCTTGATTTAGAAATATCTGCTAATTACGGAAAACCGTAAACTTTAGAGGAAAGCTTTTTTTATGTTTGCCTGAAACATAACTATTTGACCATGATAAAAATACTTTTTTATTACACCTTGCTCTTTTTTACGGTATTATGTGCTAATGCGCAGAACGATAAGCTCATGGCAAGCTGCTGTGATGCCAAACCAAAAGAAGCGGGCAGATGCACAGGGAGCGCTTACTGCAGTGCATGCTCAAACTGCAGCAGATGCGGACATTGTTCGAATGGTGGAAGCTGCGGAGTTTGCGCTACCTATTCGCCGCCTGCGAGATATACGGCACCGCATGCAAGCACTTCTTCTTCAAGAAGTAGCGTCAATAGTCCGTCTAAAAAAGTACAGACCGTTTCTCTTACTTCCAAGGAGTCCGTTAAATCCAAGGCAAAGAAAGAAGGCGTAAGCAAAAAAAAGACAGCTATCTATCATCCTGAGGATATAGTCGCTGTAAATTCTGAAACTCTAAAGCTGCGTGAAGAGCCGGGAGATGAATCGGCATTTATAGAGACCCTTAAAAAATATGATCTCTTGATGGTGATTGCCATTGACGGGGAGTGGCTGCAGGTGAAGGTGATCCAGTCAGGGAATTTTGGATACGTGAAGGCGGAGTATGTCTATAAGATGTAGAATAATGAACAACTTTTTTGAAGTAAAAAATTACGTAGTTACGATGTTCAATTCTATCAGATCTATGTACTATTAGTTTATTTTTAATGTTAATAAATTTAAATATACCAACAAGTATCTTATGAAAATAAATCTACATATAATTTTTACATTGTTTGCAGCCAGCATCAATGCTCAAAATCGAATGGATGAACCATTGCCAATAATAACAAAAAAAAGCAGTGCATTAATATTAGCTACCGGTTGGTTAAAAAACTCTTCTGGACAATGGATAAGCGGAAAGAATAAAATACCTCAAGATCTTGGTGAAAATCAAAAGCTTTTAGGTAACTATGAGTCGTATGGTTTAGGTACTGACAATTTTAATTCGCTTGAAATAAAAGACGTAAAAATTGCTGATAGTACATATGCGATTATAATTAAAAAATACAGGGATGGTTTTTATACTTATAGTTCAATCCAAAAAGGCTGGAACAATAAAGTAAGTTGTAAATACTATGTAGTATCAAAGGCACAATTAGCTAATGCATACAAGTTAACACCTGATTATCTAAATAAAACAACAATGAGAATATTATATGAAGGCACTTTGATGTTTATTAATACCCAAACCTTCAATGATAGGAATATATCAAAAGACCTGGCTTCTAATGTTAAGCAGAATTCACATAATCGAGATTTTTTTGAACATAGATTAGGTTTGAATATATATTACTTTAAAGCAAAAAACCTTGTGCAATTTTACCTATACGATGGCAATTCTTATAGTATGGATATGGAATATGAAGATGATGAAAGTCAGAAAGCTACAAAGTATTATGAAACAGATGCCATAAACTTCAAAAAATTTCTAAATTTTTCAGTTCTATAAAAAAAATATATCAAATCCTTAATATACTTATACTTATGAATTGAAACTTAAAAAAACTGGTCAGAAATCGTAACTGCAGCCACACGTAATTGGTATTCCGGATTTTTCCCATAGGATGCATTAGGTTATAAGATCTATCAGAAACGTCATGCCAGTCAGCTTTAGATTTTTCAATTTCTTTATTTTTGACTGGCGGGGAAGAAGCTGGCCATAAAGATTAGTATAAGTAAATAAAAATAATAGTAATGAAAAATAACGTAATTGGATTGTAAATGTTTGAAGCTGTAATTTTTGATATGGATGGTTTGCTGATTGATTCTGAGCCATTTTGGAGAACCGCAGAAAAAGAAGTATTTGGAAATTTAGGGATTCAGGTAAGGGACGATCTGGCCGTTCAAACCAGCCGAATGACAACAAGAGAGGTCACAGAATATTGGTACAATTATAAACCATGGAAGCAGAGGGATCTGCAGGAAGTGGAACAAGAGGTGATTGATAGAGTCGGGCAGCTTATTGATCATAAAGGGACTATGATGCCAGGTGTTTTAGAACTGATTCAGTATTTCAAAAAATTAGGGTGCAAAATAGGGCTGGCTACAAATTCCCCATACTGCCTTGTTCCCAAAGTACTTAAAAAATTGGAGATCGAAGAGTATTTTGATAGTACCATATCAGCAGATTTTGTAGAAAAGCCAAAGCCATACCCTGATATCTATCTAAAAACAGCACTTAAACTTGATGTCAGAGCTGCCAAATGCATTGTATTTGAAGATTCAAAATCCGGTATAAGTGCTGCTCTTGCCGCTGGTATGAGAGTAGTGGCGGTTCCCGAATCAGGAAAATTTTATGATCAAGGGTTTGATATAGCGGATATAAAAATTAGAAAACTTAATGATTTTTGTGATAAACATATGAAAATGTTGAATTTAGTTGGTTAGTTAATTTTTCTTCTTTTGTAGTTTTTTGTTTTTTTTATTTTGACCAGTGAAGGGGAGGTTGGCTGAAAGGGAGGAGTATTTGAAGAATTGGTCGCAGGCTATAGGTGTGATTTTAATATACTCGAATTTAGTCTTTTTAAGTATTGATTTTATTTAGTATATCCTATTCAGAATTCGATGTGCGATGATTGTACCACAAAACGTTCCTCACTGAAAAAACTTTAAATTCGCCTCAAATATTTGTGGCATAAATGGTATCAACTCCAAACTCCTTGTGCCGCGATTCTGCCGCAAAATTTAAATTACTAAATAGGTATAAAAACTGACCTGATTTCTGCAGGCAAAAAAAAACAGCAGCTCCGCTTTAAGCAGGAAAATAGATGGCGCTTTTTTGGCTGCTGTTTTTTTGGGACGCAGTTTATACAGCCGTATTCATTTAAATCTTTTCTACACCCGTAATACATAACAGTACCGGTTGTTTTGGCTGTTTTCATAATTTCATGCCTGCCTCTGGCAGGATGGTACTGCCCTTATCTACCATGAATTGAAGCAGTGCCGCAGAAATTCTGGCAGGGGCTGTCTTGGCGGGCTGTGCTTTATCAGGTGCAGATCGGACAGGGGCATTTTTTTCCGGCACAAGGGGCTGTGTTTGCAGGACAGCGATCAGGTTATAAGGGGGTAGGTGCAGTATTATGTACAATTGCCTTGCTGATCACTGGGTTTTTAGGTTTGATTTGTTGTTTTTTTGGGAGCTTTATCCCGCTATCCGCTCTACCCGAGCGAAAGCGAACTGGCGAAGCAATCTTTTGCGCCTAACCCCAGCAAAAAAGGATTTCCCCTTCTATCCGGGCTAAAAAATTAAATACGTTTTTTATGCTTTTAGTTTTTCAAATCATTTCCAAATAGAAAACTAACTTTCCATTAAGCCTTTCTCAAATCCATCTTAGCTGCTGCAGCTCTTTTTTTTATAATCTGCATATTTCCCCTTGCAATACTATCCATGAAAGATTCGGGATACCAGACCTTATGGATGTTCGTGTAATAATTTGGATTGTAACGATAATGATGCTACCCTTAATCCGTTCACTTACTGGTATTTTGAGGATGAATGAAGACATTTCTTCTCTAGTATCGGAAACAAGACTCTAATCCAAGTTGATATGAATTTTGAATTATGAGATTAGCATTCATTTTTAAATGTTTAAAACTTGATAAAAACGTTAGATTACTGGATCCCCTATATATGATGATTTAACTTTTCAGAAGTATATTTTTCTAAACAATTTTCCTTTTATAAAATTTGTCAATTTGTTGTGGATTAGTTTTGGAAAATTGCTTTTTTTTTTAAAATTTTTTTAAGTTTTCAATAAAATGATTATTTATTTGTTTTTCTGCAAAATCTGCTAAAATACGGGATCACGTAAAAAAAATATAAAAAATCTAGGTTTATTTGTACGTTTTTAAACCTTATAAAGTTTTTATATGAAAGAAAAATTACTATTTTTTTGTTTATTTGTATGCTTGTCAGCATATTCTCAGCAGAATAAAATAACTTTTAATTATGATCCAGCTGGAAATCAAACTTTCAGAGTTTATTGTCTCGCTGGCTGCAGTGCGAAACCCTCTAAGGAAATTAAAGAAATTGAAACTTTAGTTGAAGAGGATATGCAGAAATTTTTTCCCGAAGATAATATATCCTATTATCCTAATCCAGTTAAAGAAGAATTCTATATTAAATGGGAATTTTTAGAAAACAAAGTTTCATCAATTTATGTTTATGGATCAACTGGACAAGCCCTAAAATCTTTTTCAAACCTTGAAAATAATGCTAATCAGAATATTTCCTTTCAACAATATCCAACAGGTATCTATTTGGTGGTGCTGAATTATTCTAATGGAGAGAAAAAGACAATCAAAATCATTAAACAATAAATAATTGGAAGTATGAAACAATTTTACATTACAATATTGTTGCTTTTAAACATAAATATAATTTGTTCACAGTCATCAGAAGTTGGAATAACTTCAGGGGAACTGTCCGTTTCTTTAGCAGGTTCAGCAAATTACAGCATTCCTATTTCAGTTCCTCCGGGAATAAACGGTATTGTGCCTCAGATCAGCTTAACCTATAACAGTCAAAGCGGAAATGGGAATGCAGGATATGGCTGGAATACAGCCGGGATATCAACAATTACAAGAATAGCATCAACCAAATTCCATGATGGAATTATTGATCCTGTTGATTTTGATAATCTCGATAGGTTTTCTTTTAACGGGCAGCGTCTAATGCTAAAAAGCGGCAGTCTGCCGTACGGAACAAACGGTGCTGTTTATGAAACTGAAAATTACTCAAATGTAAAAATTACTTCTTATGGTATTCATCCTGAAGGTATTAATTTCGGACCGGCATATTTCATTGTAGAGTATCCGGATGGTTCCAAAGCTCAATATGGAAATTCGTCTGATTCGAGATCCATAACAGAATGGTCAATCACCTATTGGGAAAACCCTCAGGGAGTCCGTATAAGCTATAATTACTCCTTCAGTAATAATGTACTTGATATCACTTCTGTAAAATATGGAGGACTGCTGGAGGGAGCGCCCATTAATGAGATTAGATTCAATTATGAAGCCAGAAGCAGATCTGAGCAGGCATATATCGGAGGACGTAGTTTGTCAAGAACAAAGAGAATAAAAAGTATCAATGTATTTGGTAACGGGAATGGTTTTAGAAACTATATTCTTGATTATAAATCAGGACCAAGTTCTTTGAACTACGAAAGATTGGATAGAATTACTGAAAAGAATGGTGACAACTCAAAAAGTTACAATCCAACGGTCTTTGAATATGGAGTTACGACAGAGACTTTAAGTGTTAATGCCTCTTCTTCATTATTACCGTTAGGAAACATAAATGCAAATAATTCGGCTTCAATTTCAGGTGACTTTGATGGGGATGGTAAAATGGATTTTGCCTTATATCCAATTATTGGCGGAGTGAATGCATATAAAGATTTCCATGTGTTTAATAATATTAGCAATGGTTCTCCCGGTTCTGTTAAAGTTAATTGCGGCTATTTTTCTTCGATTTTTCCCAGCAATAATTTAACTTTTGATGGAAAAATGTATCCATATCAAGGAATTACTATCGCACAATTGGACCCATATGATCTTAATGCAGTAAGTTTCAAGACATATAGTAATCTGTCTCAAGGAATAAGTCTTGACTTTGAAAAAAGAGCTTTGTTTCCTCAGAGATGGATTATGAATTGTAATGATTCTTTTAATGCTGGTCAGGGAAAGTTTTTCTTCAGCGGTGATTTTAACGGAGATGGCATAACGGATGTTATGGCATTAGATATGGATATCCAAGAATTAGTCTGTGAACCTGACCCTTATGGTGGTCCGGATCTGTTTAATTATTCGGTAAATTCAACCAGCCAGTTTTATTTTGTTGATCTGGATCGAAGAAAAACAAACAATTTTATAAACTATGCGGGAACACTTCAAAATTATTTTCTTTCTACTGACAGTAAAATTGAAACCTTTGATGTCAATGGTGATGGAAAAACAGATATACTTCATTTTAAGAATGGCAGAGTATACGTATACACGCTAAACAACAACAATCAATTAGAGTTTTTATGGGAAACAGCAGATACGGATATTAAAATTACACAGTCAATCCTGCCAGGAGACTACAATGGAGATGGAAAAATGGATTTTATTATTCCGTTGAGTACAGGTCTCTATGCTGAAAACTATGCCAAATATTTATCCACTGGGGTTGGGTTTGTAAAAACTGTTGATACATATCCCTTTAGAAATCTGGGGAACAGCATTGAAGGGCAGGACATTTATACCTGTAATTTGATTCCTTTAGACATAAATGCTGATGGAAAAACCGATATAGTGCAATGCAGGTCAGTATATGGTCAAGCTTTTAATGGAGCAAGAGTAATGATGAACGTTTTTAAAAACATGACGACTAATTTTCAGGCCTCTTCTACTTATGATACCGGTGCTCAGCAGGCAATAAGAAGTTATCCGGTGCCTGTTTATTTATCGCCGAAAACCAATAATCAATATTTGTCACTGGGCATAATAAGTAATAATGCAATCTATACATTCGATTCTAAAAATGATTTTGTAAAGGAGGGCTTATTACTGAAGATTACAGACGGAAATGGCGTTAAAGAATCAATAACCTACAGTCCGCTGCAGCAGGATCGATACGAACCGTTCTATACACCGGAACGTTTTACTGAGACTTATCCAAATATAGATATCGTTTCAAATCCAAATGTGAGAATTGTAACTATGCTTGAAAGACAGAGTGCAGACAGTTATAAAAAACAGTTATTGCATTATTCAGGCGGAGTATTAAATGCGGAAGGTCTCGGCTTTTTAGGTTTTCGCTCCTCTTTAAGAACAAACTGGTATAACGACAACAATCAACAGATTTCAACTATTTCTAAGAATAATATTTCTTTACGAGGAGCCAACGTTGAGAATTTTTCAATTTTAGGTTACCAGCTTTCAAGTACTGCCACTGCTTCTTCTTTTATTTCTAGGACAGTTAAAGAATATAACAGCGGATTACTGCTGAATAAAGTTTTTAAACTAAAAAATACTAAAGAGACACAATTTAATGGATTGGAAGGAACAAGTGCAGAAACTTCAACTGAGTTTGATTTTTACAATAATCCGCTTTCTGTAATTACAATATTTAAAGAGGGACAGAATACCATCCAGACTAATACAACAGTTTTTACGTATAAAACAGAAAATATTTCTCCTTATTATATTGGAGTTCCTGCAAGTAAGATCACAAATTTCGCTGTAAGCGGAAGTACTATCTCAGCAGAGGAACTTTATGAATATACCAATACAAATTATGGTCTTTTAAAACAAATTAAGAAAAAAGGAGATTCTTCAACAAATTATATCATAGAGGATAATTTATTTGATGCTTTTGGCAACATTACTAAAAAGACTATAACAGCCAGCGGGCTTGCTCCTAGAATAACATCATTTGAATATGATCCTTCAGGAAGATTTTTAATTAAAAGCACAGACATTGAAGGGCTGTTTAAAACTTTCAGTTACAATTCATCAACGGGTGTTTTAAATTCAGAAACAAATCAAAATGGATTGACAACCACTTATCTATACGACAGCTGGTACAAAAAAACGCATACAATAGACTACCTTGGAAAAAGTAATACTTATGTCTACAAAAGGAGTAATGAAAAGAGTGTAATTGAAAATATAGGAGATGACGGAAGCAGTACCGAGGAAACGTTTGATGACCAAGGAAGAAAAATTAAAACAAAAATAAAAGATATCTCAGGAAATTTTTCATCAGTGGATTATATCTATGATATCTATGATAGAAATTACAAAATCAGCGAACCCTACTTTGGAAACAGTGCAACTCGATTCAATGAAACCAGATATGATAATTATGGCAGAGTATTTCAAAAAATTCAACACACAGGAAAATTAACTGAAATATCTTATTCTGGACTTACCACCACAGTTAGTGATATTTCCAAGACATCAATTGCTGTTAAAAACGTTATGGGGAACATTGTGTCAATGACCGATAATCCAGGAGGTACAATCACCTATACATACTTTGCTAACGGCGGTCTTAAAGAAGCTAATTACGCAGGATCTAAAACGTTAATAAACCAAGACGGCTGGGGAAGAAAAACAATGCTGAATGATCCCTCAGCCGGTATTTACACGTATGAATACAATGATTTAGGAGAAATGACAAAAGAAACAACTCCAAATGGATCAATTTCTTACATTTTGACTGACAGCGGTAAGATTAAAGAAAAGACTATTGCAGGAAACGGAGCCAGCAGTAAAACCACCTACTTTTATAATTCAACTTTTAAATTATTAGAAAAAACGAAGTTTGAGGATTTTATTAATGGAGGCAGTATAACCAACGATTATATTTACGACAATCAAAAAAGAGTCAGCAGAGTTGTTGAAACTACACCTTATGCAGTTTTTTCGAAAGAGCTAACTTACGATGCATTTGGCCGGGTTGAAACCACTAAACTAGAATCGCAGGTACCGGGTAAATCAAATTTAGTAAAAACAAGAAATACCTATAAGAACGGATCAAATTGGCAGATCTTAGATGATGCTACCTCTGCAGTTTTATGGCAGACCAATACTTTAAATCCGAAAGGCGAGCTCTTAACGGGTTTAAATGGACCGCTTTCTATAACAAATGCTTATGATAATTATGGGTATATTTTCGATTCTAAATATGATAATGCAGCTAATCCGGCAATAAATATCTTAACTTTAAACACTGTCTTCGATGCGCTTAAAGGTAACTTAAGCAGCCGTACTAACAGTCAGTTTAACAGGACTGATACTTTCAAATATGATGCGCTTGACCGATTGACAGAATTTACTAATTTAACGGGAGCTCAGGAAATGCAGTCATATGATGACAGGGGACGAATAATCCAGAATGCTGTAGGAACTTATCAATATGATAATACTAAAACGTACCAAAATAATGCTATTACGTTAACCCCAGAAGCTTTAGCATATTATCAAAATAGATCGCTTACAATTCCTAATAGTGCTGCGGCAAAGACAAATAATCTTAATGGCGGCCCTGGCGCTCCAGGCGGACCCGGCGATGATGGACCCGGTGCTCCTCCAGCATCTACAATAGGATTAGAAGTAACATACAATACATTCAAAAGTCCGGTAAGTATTAGAGAAAGGGGAGGAGATGAATATTATATCGATTTCATTGACTTTACATACAATGACGGAAATGTCCGAAGCAGCATGTTTTACGGTGGGTTAAATGAAGATAAACTTCAGAGAAGATACCGTAAACATTATTCGGCAGACGGAAGTATTGAAATAAAGCAGGATATGTCAACTGGTGATGTTGAATTTATTACCTATATTGGAGGTGATGGTTACAGTGCACCACTTGTTTTGAAAAGTAATGGTGTATTACAAAATTATTTATATTTGCTCAGGGATTATCAAGGGACCATAAATGGAGTATGCGACCAAAACGGGGTTCTGCTTGAGAAGAGAATATTTGATGCATGGGGAAGTATTGTTAAGGTTGAAGATGGCGCCGGCAATGTTTTAGCAGGCTTAACAATTCTTGATAGAGGTTATACAGGCCACGAACATTTACAGAGAATGGCACTCATAAATATGAACGGCCGTTTGTATGATCCCAAACTGCATAGATTCCTGCAGCCGGATAATTTTGTTCAGGATTCTTATAATACTCAGAATTACAACCGATATGGCTATTGCTGGAACAATCCTTTAAGATATACGGACCCTAGCGGCGAATGGGTGCATATTGTAGCTGGTGCTGTTGTTGGAGGTTTAGTAAACTGGGGTGTTCATGGTTTTAGAATGGATATGCAGGGGCTGAAAGCCTTTGGAATTGGTGCGGGAGCAGGAGCATTAGGCGCAGCGACAGGAGGTGCTGCATTTGGTTTGGCTGGTGGAGCTGTAGGCGGCGGCGGCGGTTTCGCTGCAGGTGCTGTCTCAGGAGGAGTCGGAACACTTTTTTCATCGGCATTTTTAAGTGTGGGAAATAATGCTGCTCTCGGTGACCCGATGATGTCTGGAAAAGACATGATTATCGGAGTTGGTTTAGGAGTTTTAACAGGAGGACTTTTTAATGGAATGCTTGCATCAGCAAGTGGTAAATCTTTCTGGAGCGGTACAGCTAAGCCTGCTGTTCAGCCGGTATCACTGCCTCAAACGGCTGGTCTGGCTAATGTTGAGAATGCGAGTGAAATTAAAACTGGAGATTACACTATAACAAGTTCAACTAAAGCTACAACATCACCAACATCTGCAAATAATCTGTCGACTAATATTGATATTGAAAAAGGCTATGTTGATTTGTCTAACAGGCCGGAGTTTAATAAAATGATTATTGATGGAGATGATCTAGTACAAGTTCGTCATCATACTTCAACTGCAGGACTCAATGGTATTAAAAGAAGTGGTTTTATATTTGCATCTCGCGGACAAGTTCTTGGTGTTGATGTTGAAGTTTCTCCTTTTTTAAAACCTTCAGAGGTTAATTTAGGTCAAGTAGGTGGTGGTGCTAAAGGAGGTGGTGGCTATATAGAGTTTTCTATACAAAGAAGCCAATTGCTACATCGCGATATCAGCATAGGAACAGGAAATGCAGGCAAAATAATAACTAATGGAGCACCTCTTGATCTTAAAGGGAAAAATCCTATTTTTGTTAAAAACTGGTGGCCTTTTTAAATTATTAACTATGAGTAAAACTAAAATTGAATATCAGCTTGTATTTTTTTTATATGCTTATCTACAGCAGATGGATCTCTCGCTAGATAGAAGCAGTTCGACATCTTTACATGAGCTGGCGGCTTATTATAAAACACAAATTGCTCCAGGAAGGGTTGCAAATTATCTTCTCAGGAGATTTGATTTAGATGTAAATAGAACTCAAGACGTTTATTATGTTGCTCCAGTTGCCTTATCACTTAAAATTCGATCTTGGTTAGAACTTCATTTTAAAAGAGAATGTATTTTATCTAAAACGGAATTATATTACTGCTGCCAGAAGCTGTTGATCTTAGATCAATATTTGAATAGTAGTAGAGAGGTTCATAAATTAGAAATAGAGAAATTAAGAGTTGAATTGTCACAATTTACTTTTGGAGTTCTGCAGTCAAAGTTGTTTAAAAAAGATAGAATAAAGGCACAGCGCGTAGAACATTTTCTCCAAAATGAAAACTTAGATGTTATAAGAATTGAAGAATTCAGCATGGGTTTGGATCTGTAATTCTAGTTAAATATTTGCTATTAATGATATAGAATTTTAGATTTCTAAAAGTATTTAAGCAGGGTGAAGCAGCAATGTGTGTTTTAGTTTTTACAAAATCAAAACTTATTGATGCTCGATTGCATTAAATAAAATTAACTGCAAGAGGGATGAGTACTTTAATCATCCCTCTATTTTTTGTAATGGTTTAAAAAATGGGCAGTAGTAATCTTGATTTTAAAAAAAATCTTCCATTACGAAAAGCTTTGAAATATTTGTAGAAAAATTCAGCAGAAAAAGCTCGCCCATTTCCAAGAGTTGAGTTAAAAGCTACTCATATATCTTCTGGATTAATGCCAAATAATAGAGTCGTACTTGGGCTGGTATCCTGATTTTTGTAATTCAAACTGGACATGCAAGTTTAATAACAAAAGTTCAATATCTTGAAGATTACTCTACATATAGAATATTTTTAATGGATCCGGCAGGACAAAGTACAAGAGCTACATTTAATAATATTTATCAAATTTTCAGTGTATGGAAACCTTAAAAAAAACATCGTTACTATTTATGTTATTTATAATTAATTATAGCACCGCACAAACTGACAATAGCTCAGTTAAAGAAAGAGAAGCGTTTTTAATGGGAATGTTTAATCACTACAGCGGGGACATTTACATTCCGGATCACCCTGTATTGAAAAACAGACTCACATTTTTTCTGAATGAAAAAGAAAAAATGTTGAAGATCTTTAAAGACAGTATTTCAGTATATGCAAGGAATAGTGATTTTAAATATACTTTTAAAGAGCAGAATTTTTTAGAATTATACAATTTAAGCAGCTATAATCCTTTTGAAAAGTACTATAAAAAAATACAAACAAATAATTTATATTCTGATTCAATAGACGATAAAGAATATAAAATTTATGCCCTAAGTTTACAAAAAAAAGCATTTAGAGGAAAGAAAACAAAACTGTTATTTCTAGCTGGAGCTTTTTTAAATAACGGTGAGTTTATTTCTGAAAAAGAATTCTCGTATAGAGGAAAGCCTCTCTATATAGATTTTATTATAAGTATTCTAGAAGACATGAAATTTCAGATAACAGAAATTGAATCCCCTGTTAAAGATAATCTAGGCGGATTGAAAAAAGTTCATTTTTATCCATCTTCTGAACTGAGAGAAGTGGTATTGAAATATAATACATTAAAATACTGAAATTTGATCGTTAGTTCCTATACTTTTTCTTTTTGATTGTTTTAAATTTTAAGTTTTTATTACTGTGATTTTGGCCGGTGAAAGAGACGATAGTTGAAGTAGGGAAGTGTATTGGAACGGTATTAATTCGAAAAGTTTAAAGTTGCTGGATAGATTTGTCTTTTCAATTACAAATCGGAACTAGTCAAATGATATTCAAAACAAAAGCCTGTAAATCCATAAGATTGGCAGGCTTTATGCTATTTTGGATTTACTAATAATAGTACTTTTAATGCTCTAAACGTTCAATTACTTTTATTCTGATAACAGTTAGATTACCATACCTTTCTGTATCTGCTAAGTCCATCTAAATTCATTTTCCTTTGTTCTTTTCTCTGAATTCCATTCGAAATTTTCTTTCACATACACATAAAAGCTTACCTGTTTTCTTCCAGCCGCTTTTTGATTGATTTCTGACGGACTTAAAAATTTGAAAGTAAAAAAAGTGGGACTTCCAGCAGTGCCAAAAGCCGTTTTAATTTCTGGTTTTATTTCTTGCAGCAGGTTTTTTTTAAAGGTTTAGTAATAAACTGCTGTTCATTTGTTTTTAACTTATTTATATCGTCCGGCGTTTGGACAAGCTGCTGTGCTGTACAGCTCTAATTGGTAAATACGATCAGAAGAAGTACAATTTTAAATATAGTTTTCATTTTTAGATTTTTAAATGAATTACAAGGTATAGAATTATACGTTGTAGTCCCATTAGGTGGCACAGCTTCTTTAGTATTTATTAGTTTGAAATCACCTGAAGGATCCTGTTTGATTAGGTTTTTTAATTTACATTGATTGTAATTTTTCAGATTTTTTTAGTGTGATTTGGGCCGGTGAAGGGAAAGTTGGTTGGAGGGGGAGGTTGATTTTATTGGCTGATATATTTGATAGTGGTCAGATTGTGAATGATTTAATTCGATTTTGTAGGGTGCGGGTTCGAGTCCTGTTCCCGCCACGAATCTATACCATAATTTTAAACAATTTATCCACATTTTTTTCTTTGTAGGGCAGCCCTAACGGAACAATTTTCGAACCATTTTAAAGATGATTTAAATAAATTAAGCCCCATCATTTAGTGTCTTTATCTTTCCACTTTTTAAATTTATCTAAAAGTTTGTCCAGTTGCCCTTCATTTAATTGTGCTGTTCCTGCCTGCCCATCACCTGATATCCAAAGAACTTTAACTCCCAAAGACGAGTCTTTTTTAATAGTTCTATTGAACGTTGTCTCGATAAATTCGCCCTTTTCAAGCTTTGTTATTAAATCTTTCAAATCTTGTAGCTGTTTTAGAAAATCATCTTCATTACTAGATTGTGCTAAAGTCATTCCATTATCAAACTGATTAGTTGTATTTGCGTACGCAAAATATATTCTTTTCACAATCGAGCCGTTCTCTTTGGTAGTTGTAATGCCCATTTTTAATCCTGTCAAAGAGTTAACAATGTAATCTGTTTTTTTTACTTCTTGAGCCTGGCTCATTGATAAAGTAAATAGGAAAACGAATAATAGTATTTTTTTCATTTCTAGTTTTTTTTCAAAACTATAAACTAATATTTATTTATCATTATGGTTTTACGTAATCTAAACTAAAATTGAATAATAATATTTGTACTAAAATTATTTTGGCACCAGTAATATATAAATCTACGCAAAATCATTGCGTACTATATGAGTAGCTTTGGAGTCAGAAATATTTGCACGGCGTAAAGAAGAACACTCGGTAGAGTTGAGTAAATTATTACACCTTTATTTAACTATAAAACTAATAAAAAAAATGATGTCAAAGAATAAAGAATTTGAACTAGAAGTTGAGAGGATAAAAGCAATCTTTTTTTCAGCTCAAGAAACTTTTTATATAGTAGAAGAACTTTATCATGAAAATGATGTAAGTGATAAAGAAATTTATACTAAAAACATGAATTCATTTTTCTATTACTGTAAAATATATTTTTGGAGAAATACCGTAATTGAGTTGTCTAAACTTTTTAATCATAGAGACAATGAAACCTTTAATTTAATCAAATTCATTAAGAAATTAAAACCAAATGGGCATTTTAAAAGTTTAAAATATGATGAATTATTTTTAGATAGCATTTTAAAACGAATAGACGAAAGTCAAAATGCGATTAATAATTTAATTTTACAACGAGATAAAATGTATGCACATGAAGATCGAAATAATCAAGATGTAAATAATCAAACTTCATTTTTAGACATAAAAAAGCTATTAGATATATGCAAAGACTTACTTCAAAAAATAACAAATCAACATTTTGGCACACATCTTCAATTTGAGATGATCAATTCACCTAAGCAAAGTTTGAAATATTTAATTGAATGTATAATTAAGGGAGAACAAGTTATTGAAACTGAACATCTAGCTTTAATTAAATCGATTAACAACCAGTAAAAAAAATAGGCTCGACAAAGAGAGTTTCTAATGAAAAGCTGAGCAAATGTTTCTGATTTTGCGCTTTTTTTTGATGTAAATTAAAATCAACAATAAACTAAAAAAAGCTTCAGAGAAATCTGAAGCTTTTTTTCTTTAGTAGCGAGAAGTGTTCAAATATCTAACCGATTTATTAGAGATTTTTACGAAATTGTTCTTAGTTTGTGGGTACGAAATCGGGAGGTTTCTCATAGCGGAAAAACTCCCAATAAGACATTCTGATGTATTAACTAAATTAGAAAGTATTATTTGAAAATTAGTGATTAAAATATGAGAAAGTTAACTTTAAATGATCGGTTTTTGCCGCATCAATACAATAGAATTGAAAATGAAATCGGTATCAAAATACCTGATATAATTAAATGTTTTATTTCAGAATATGCAGATTTGTCAGTCAAGGAAAATAAGTTTGTAAATAATGATGGAAAGTTATTTGAAATTTCGCAATTTATAAGTTATAGGACAATGTACGATTTTATCAAAGAATTTAAGGAAGAAGGCCTGGGAAAAAAATTGCCTTTAGCTATAGATAATGGAGGCTGGGTATTTTGTATATCTTTTGATGAAGAATCTATGGGTAAAATTTTGTTGTATCAAATGGAAATGGAGTGGAAAACAAAAAATGAAGCTTTTGAATTAGTAGCCAATAGCTTTGAAGAGTTTATAAATGGCTTGCAAGAAGAAACTGCCATTCCTTTATAAAAATGTACTGCTCTCCGAAGTTTAATGGAAAAGCTGTGCGAATGTCTCTGACTTTGATTCCGATATCTAAATCAAATGTTGCTTTTGAAATCTTATATAAACAAAAAAAGCCCGCTGGCGGGAGCGATCAAATCGTGAACGCAAAGTTATTTCATAATAGTCTAAACAAAAAAAGCTTCAGATTTCTCTGAAGCTTTACTTAGTAGCGGGAAGCATTCAATTATCTAACCGATTTGTATATGATTTTAATGAAATTTTATCTGCCTAAATAAAGCCAAAATTAAAGTGTAAATTTGAAAAAAATATGAATTAATTTTAGGAAGTGATTAGCTATAATAAATAAAATTTCGGCACGATTTCGCCCCAATTACGGTAGGAGGTAGATCTTTTTAATATTATTCTTTTTCTCCTGTTATATCTTTAATTAAATCAGGTAAGGAATTTATTAATTCTGTATAACGTTCTAGAATAATATTTACGTTTTTAGTCATATAAACAACTTCCATTTTGATACCTGCAATATCATTTAAACAAGTGGTAATACTTTTGGCGAGTAAAATAGCTTTTTCTTCGAATCGATAATTTGCTAAGTGCCTAATGCTAGGTATGAAAAATTCATCTCTCAACTTAAATGGATTGTATCCGCCATCTTCCATATGAGGCGCAATTTGAGTAGTATATAAAACACATAACAGTGCTGTTCTTTCATCATCGAAAATATTTACACCTTCTTTTTCATAATTCAAATTATACATTCCGTATTCTCTGAGAAACTCTTGCAAATGATTATTGAAGGATTGAGCGTGTCCCGATATACCAGCGGAATATGATTTGAATTTTTCGCTAATCAGATTGTGTTGATGCTCCATTATTGCGATGTGACCGTGAGTATAATTAGATATGCTCACTACTTCTTTATATGCTTTTTCTTTTTCTTCTTTGCTATCGAAAATTCGTTTGTGTAATGGTTTAGCATTTTTAATTTCAATATATTTTATAAATTCATTTTTGTCTAATGATTTGAATACATCTCCATTTAAATTAGTCATTGCTTTTATTTCAGGAATAACAAATTCAGTAAAACTCAGGCTATCTCTAAATGCAATTAAATCAGTCATTTGTTGACTTAATGGAACTTCTGTACTTCGTAGTTCAACGACCCATCTTTCACCATTTCTGATAATTGCATTTCTTTTATTAATCCAGTCAATTAATCGATTTATACCTATTCCGAGAAATAAAGTAAGTATCGGCAAAGTATATTTTGCCCAATCTGCACTAGTAGCATCTTGTTTAACAAGAATAATATTGGTGCCCTTATTGGAATCAATCGGGACAACAGTTGGTTTAGTTTTTACAGTTGCTTTAATTGTATCTTTTTTGATAGGAACAGCGACAGCTTTTGAAATTGTAGTATTTTGCGTAGGAACATCTTTTTGTTGAGCATAGCCAATTGTAAAACATGCTAATGTAAATAGTAGATATTTCTTCATAAGAATCCTGTTTTATACAATAATACAATATTTTGAAATATCATTTTCAGATGTTTAGATGAATATTATTTATCTAAAATGGTATTATAAAAAAAATAAAGTTTTAGGGTTGACTAATTTAAAATTTAAAATTTAAAAAATAAAGATATTGATAATGTATATTTAAAGTTACGTGTTTTAAAAACCTATAACAGATCGCAATAAGTTCATAATTACATGCATACAAAAGTCCATTTCCATAATAAAACCCATCTGGACAGGATGGGTTTGATATTTTAAAATAAGTTTTTAAAAATCTTTATAAGGCGCTTAATGTCTCCTCTGTTAAAAATTAAATTGACACTTAACTTAAGTTCAAAAAACTTCTCTTTCTTAATTTTTTTCATTTTAAAAAAATTTAATCGTTAAGCTGTATATATCATCGAGAAGCTTTTCGGGAATGCAAGGTGATTTATTGCAAAAAAAAATGTGGATTATTAGAATTCCCTTCCCTGATGACATCTTTGCAGAACATGACTTAAAGCAGTATAAAAATGGTAGAAGGCGCCTATAAGGCGCCTTCATCCGCAAAGGAGTAATATGTCTCCGAGGTTATGATTTGATGATCCAGCAGTTTTATATCAAGCAGTTCGCTGACCTGTCTGATCTTTGCAGTCATATGTTTGTCTGCTTCTGAGGGGCTTGTATTGCCTGAGGGATGATTATGTGCAATCATAATGTTTGTAGCATTTGCTTTTAGGGCTGCCGAAAATATCATGCGAAGATCTACTATAGTTCCTGTTATTCCTCCCGAGGACATTTCGTAAAGTCCTAAGGCTTTGAATGAATGATTCAGAAACAAGATCTTGAATTGTTCAAAATAATCTATCTTACCCTGATCCCACGAGGATTTCAAAAGTAAGTAGGCGTCTTTGGATGATTTGATCTGAAGTCTTTCAGAGGTCTTAATCTTTAATTTGTAGATTAATTCAATTTCCGATACAATCTGCCAGTTCTGATTTAAAGTTTCCATAATTTCTAAATATTAAATTAATTATGGAACATCTTGCGGGAATCGCATAGCAAGCGCAAAAAGCAACGCAATAAAGCAGGAATTTTTTCATGCATTTATGGGGGAATTTTTTGCATGCGCCCGCAGGTGATTCCCGAACTTTGTAACGAAATTAATTAATATGTTATAGTAATAGACCTTTTGGATAGTCATAAACACATTAAGTTTTTTTTTATATTATTTTTTAGTTCATTGTTAAGCTTTTCCGTAATTAAATTTCAAATCATTTGAGTATGTTTGTATACTAGATTTTTGTAAGAAACAAAAACAACTCTCATATTATTAATAGATGGTATCAAAATTTTCATTTCTACAAAATAACTACCCACACCTTTTCACGATTAGTGAATTAGCGGAAAAGTTGTATTATGTTGATCCAAATTCATCCTTAACCAAATCTCGTCTGTTTGGAGAAAAAATGACTGAATTAATCTGGCAATTTGAAAATTTAGAATCTTTTGAAGGAAATCAAGCAGAACGTATCAATCAATTATTTTATGCCAACTCTATTCCTGAAATTGTAAAAGACTTACTTCACTCTATTAGAAAATTAGGAAATAGAGCAACTCATAATGGAAACAGTTCCGATAGAGAAGCATTATCTGTTCTAAAAAAGTGCTATCAGTTAGCCCGATGGTTTTATGAAACTTACGAAAATAGTCTTTTAGAAAGAGAAGATTACATTCTTCCTGAAAATGATCATGTCAAAACTGTTGAAACATTAAACAACGAATTAAATAAACTTTCGAAAGAAGTTACTGACTATAAATCTAAAATTGCATCTCTAAATGATTCACCTGCTGTAATATCAAAAAGAAAAGCAAAATCTAATCTAAATGCGGCCAAGATCAATCTTGACGAAGCAGAGACCAGATTACTATTAATTGACAAACAGCTTTCAAGTGCTGGCTGGGAATGTGATTCAATTTCTATTAATTATAAAAACAATAAAACACTTCCTGAAAAAGGTAAAAATAAAGCTATCGCAGAATGGCCTTGCAATGGAAAATGGGCTGATTATGCTCTCTTTGTCGGAACAGAATTATATGGAATTGTAGAAGCAAAAAAATATTCTACAGATATTTCAACCGATTTGCATCAATCCAAAATTTATGCTGAATGTTTAGAAGTCACATCAAATTTCAAAACATTAGGACAATGGAATTCTTTTAAAGTTCCATTTCTATTTTCGACAAATGGAAGAACTTATTTGGAGCAGATAAAAACAAGGAGTGGTATTTGGTTTCTTGATGTTAGAAAAGATCGTAATAGAGCACATGCATTACGAGGTTGGATCTCTCCTGAAGGAATTGTAGAATTGTTTAATAGAGATATTGATAAAGCAAATTCAAGATTAGAACAAAGTGATTATGATTACTTGCAAGATCCTAATGGTTTAGGATTACGCTATTATCAAATTGATGCTATAAAAGCTGTTGAGGACAAAATCATCAATGATCCAGATGACAAGCGTTCTTTATTGGTTATGGCAACGGGAACTGGAAAAACAAGAACCACCATTGGCTTTGTTTATAGAATGATCAAATCGGATCGTTTTAAACGCATTTTATTTTTAACAGATCGAAAATTATTAGCCAGCCAAGCTTTAGGAAGTTTTAAAGACAATAAGGTCGAAGACATTAATACATTTGCTAACATTTATAAAATGGAAGAAATGAAAAATGTCATTCCTGAAGCTGACACAAGACTCCATTTTGCAACTGTACAGAGTATGGTAAAAAGATTATTCTATTCAGAGAATGATATTTTGCCTATTGACACCTATGACTGCATTATTATTGATGAAGCTCACAGAGGTTATAATTTGGATAAAGAAATTAATGAGGAAGATTTAACTTTTAAAGATGAGAATGATTATGTGGGACAATACAAAAAAGTTATTGAATATTTTAATGCATATATAGTTGGATTAACTGCTACACCTGCACTTCATACAACTGAAATTTTTGGTAAACCAGTACACAATTATTCCTATCGTGAAGCAGTTATAGACGGCTTTTTAAATGATCATGAACCTCCCTATATCATTAAAACTAGATTAAGTGAAGAAGGAATTTTATGGGAGAAAGGTGAAAAGCCAAAAATATTAAATTCTGAAACTAATGAAATTGAAGAACTAGCCGAATTAGAAGATGAACTACATATTGAAATTGAACAATTCAATAAATTAGTAATTACAGAATCTTTCAATAGAGCAGTAATAAAAGAATTAGTCCAAAAATTGGATCCAGAAGGTGATGAAAAAACATTAATTTTTGCTGTTCGTGATAGTCACGCAGATTTAATTGTTCAATTATTGTTTGAAGAATTTGAAGCAATTGGTGTTGAAGTTCCTCAAGATTCAATACAAAAACTTACGGGAAATGTTTATGATGTAGAAAACTTAACTAAACGTTTCAAAAACGAAAAGTTTCCAAACATAGTAGTTACAGTCGATTTATTAACAACTGGTATTGATGTGCCTGAAATAGTAAATTTAGTTTTCCTACGCAGAGTACGTTCACGTATTCTTTTTGAGCAAATGTTGGGAAGAGCTACAAGATTGTGTACTAGAATCGGAAAACAATTTTTTAGGATTTATGATGCAGTACGTGTTTATGAAGCTTTACAGGATTATACACAAATGAAAACTGTTTCAAATCCTTCTATTTCTTTTCAGCAACTTATTGACGAATTAGAATATATTGACACTCCTGAACGCGCCAGAAAGCAAATCGAACAAATTGTCGCAAAATTACAGCGCAAAAAAAAACAAATTAACGATGGTCAAATTGAGCAGTTTATGTATTTGGCTAAAGGAGAAACACCTGAAGAATTTATTGAAAATCTATTACAAATAGAAAACGAAAACATAAAAAAGGTTCTTGTAACTTATACAAGCTTGTGGGGTTTTCTAGACAAAAAAATATATCAGCCTAAAATGCAATTAGTTTCCGAGCACTTTGATGAAGTAACTGGGATCGAACGTGGCTACGGAAAGGCTGAAAAACCAGAAGATTATATTCAAGGTTTTAAAAATTTTATTGAAGAAAACCGTAACCAAATTTTGGCTTTAAAAACGATCTGTACAAAACCAGCTGATCTTGACCGTAAATCATTAAAAGAACTGAAATTATTGTTAGATCAAAATGGCTATAACGAAATTACATTGTCCACAGCTTGGAAAACAACAAAAAACCAAGATTTAGCAGCAGATATCATATCATTTATTAGAACACTAGCTTTAGACACAGATCTGGTAAGTCATGAAGACCGTATTAAAAACGCAGTCAATAAAATAAAAAGTAGTCGAACATGGAATGCTACTCAACTAAAATGGTTAGATCGCTTTGAAAAGCAATTATTAGTAGAAACAGTACTTACGAAGGCCGATTTAGACTCAAAACCATTTAGTGATGAAGGCGGATTTACAAGATTGAATAAAATATTTGAAAATGATTTAGATAAAATTTTATCCACATTAAATGAAAATTTATATACAGCTTAACTAACCATTACTTTTTAAAAATACATGACAAGCTTATTGAAACAACTTTACATTATAACAACATTTCTATTTATTTCATTTGCGCTAAATGCACAAAAGATATCATTAGCAGAGCTTCATACAATGAGTTCTAATAAAAATTGGGAGACATCTAATAAATATTTGCTATCTAAAGGTTGGGAATATTATAATTCCAAAGTTGGTGATGATGAAAATTACAATGAAATAACATGGTCCTATCAAAGAAATTATTATGATGATCAAAAGGCTAATGGATGGTTTTATATCTACACCTTTGATGGCTTACCAAACAAAGTCATGTACAGATTTAGAGTTAAGGAATATTATACAGGTATTAAAAACCAGTTAACTACAAATGGTTATAAGTTAGTTGATGAAGAAATTCTAGACAAAAGAGTAATAGCAAAATACGCTAATTCAAATTATGTCCTAGAATTAACTTATTCTAGAGAAGAAACAGATGACAGTGACTATGGGCAAAAAAGTTTTACAGCTTATGAAGTTACTGTTTATAAAAAAGGAGGCGTTTATGATCCAAATAATGGTAAGAAAGTTTTATTAGATGAAGACGGGAAACTCGATACCGAATATACGCTAAAAGATGGTAAAGTAAATGGAGAAGTTAAATGGTATAATAAAGATGGATCATTAAAACGTATTGACAATTTTAAAGCAGGTTTTGCTGATGGTTTATCTACTACCTACTATTATAATGAAACTGATAAAAAATTAAATGGTAAATATTTCGGTTCCTTAAAAAATGATGTAAAAACAGGAAAATGGCAATTTAATGCTGTCGAAAATAACGGAGAGAGAAATTTATCGTATGAAAACTACATTAATGATATCAAAGAAGGTGATTTTAGAGATTTCGCTGGTGATAGCTTAATATATGGAACTTATAAAAATGACCAGCTCAATGGAAAATATATTGTTTATAGAGATTTAAATAGAATATTTTTAGGTAATATAATTCAAACGGACACAACGAAGTTAGTTAAAACAAGTGAAGGTCATTTTTTAAATAATAAGAAAACTGGATATTGGAAAGAATACTCATTATCTGGCCTATTAAAAGCCGAAGGCAATTATATTGATAGCTTAAAGACAGGAGTTTGGAAAGTATATTATGAGAAATACGTGGATGATCAAGGCAAGCAATTACCTTATTCTGGTAAATTGCATACCGAAGAAAGTTATGTTAATGGGCTATTAGATGGAAAAGTTCTTAGCTATTCCTTCTTAAACAAAATTGAAGTTCCCTGCGAAAACAAAGAAGATCACGATTGTTTTGTTGAGGAATATACTCCAATAAATGCTAAAGTTTTTTATTCTAAAGGCCTATTGGACGGTTTGTTCGAAATGAAAAATGAGAAAAATGAAATAATTACAAAAGGTTTATATTCCGAAGGGAGGAAAACTGGAGAATGGACTAATTCAAACATAAGCATACTTTCCTTATCTGATGAGCCAACAATTGAAAAAGGATTTTATATATCAGACTTAAAAGAAGGAAAATGGGAGCGCTTTGATTTTGACAACAAACTAATAGAGTCTTACTCTTATAAAAAAGATATAATTGATGGCGAACATCTTTTGTATTCGAAAGGTAGAATAAGTGAAAAAAGATTATTCAATAACGGGACTCTAACCAATTTAACTCTTTTAGATTCCAATGAAAACACAAGAGTAAATTACAAAATTACAGCAGTTTCAGACACAAAGCTAACATGCGAAAAATTCGAAAGATTAGCTGATGGCCTTTTCACCACTCAATTCAGCATCAAAAAAGATAAGGATAAAGCCATTAATCCTGCTACATTTGCAATTGATTTTGAAACTTTAGAAAATAATTTAAAAAGTAAAGATGGTGTTTATAAAAAAGAAACATTAGACAAAAAAATTATTGAAGAAGGAAATTATGCTAACAACACTAAGATTGGCACATGGGATACCTATTATTATGACCAAAATATTAAAACAAGTTTTATATATAATGGTTACGGCATAGTTGAATCTGAACAATATTATGATTTAAAAAATAATGCATTTTATTCAGGTGAGTTTTTGTTTAAAAATTTGGACAGTGGAATTACTGAAGAACGAAAAATAAGAGATGGCTTTAGACATGGCACTACACGTTACAAAGACAGTAACGGTAAAACAATTAAAAAAGAAACCTACGATACAGGCATTTTAAAAGAATAAAATTAAAGAATAACAAATAAAAAAATGAGCGCACAAGAAATAGCCAACAAACTCTGGAATCTTTGTAATGTATTACGTGACGATGGTGTTACCTATCATGAATACTTAAATGAGTTGACTTATATTCTTTTTCTAAAATTAAGTGAAGTAAAAGGTTTTGATGATAAAATCCCAACGGAATATAAATGGCAGTATTTTGTAAACGAACACGATAACAATGAAGCTTTCGCGCGTTACCGTGAATTCTTAGCAACAGTAAGCAATAAAACGGAAAGTCAAAGTATTAAAGAAATATATAGCAACGCTTCTACAAGTTTACGTAAACCTGTAAACTTTCGTTCTCTTATCACAGCAATCGATAAACTGGATTGGTATGAAGAAGACGATCGTGACGTGATGGGAGACATATACGAGAGCTTGTTAGAGAAAAATGCAGGCGAGAAGAAAAGTGGTGCTGGACAATACTTCACTCCTCGTCCTTTGATTAACATAATGGTTGATTTGATGGTACCGAAATTAAAAGAGCGTTGGACAGATCCAGCTGCAGGAACTTTTGGTTTTATGATTTCCGCAGATCATTATCTAAGAAGTAAATACGATAATTACTATAATCTATCTGAAAAAGATCGAGAATTTCAGACTACACAAGCTTTTTCGGGTGTAGAATTAGTTCCAGATGCGCATAGATTAGCATTGATGAACGCACGTTTACATGGAATGGAAAGCACCATTTATTTAAACGATACTTTAACTGAATTTGGTAAAAGCTTAAAAGATTTTGATGGTGTTTTGGCCAATCCTCCGTTTGGGACAAAACAGGGAGGTGAACGCCCAACACGTGATGATTTTACATTTCCAACCAGTAACAAACAGCTTAACTTTTTACAACATATTTATCGTAGTTTAAAGAAAGACGGAAAAGCAAGAGCAGCTGTAGTTTTGCCTGATAATGTATTATTTGAAGATGGTGACGGACAAAAAATACGCCGTGACTTAATGGACAAATGCAATCTGCATACTATTTTACGTTTGCCAACCGGAATTTTTTACGCTGCTGGTGTAAAAACCAACGTTTTATTTTTTACTAGAGAGAAAACAGAAATCAACAATACTAAAAATGTTTGGTTTTATGATATGCGCACCAACGCACCTAGCTATGGTAAACGCACCCCTTTTAAAGAAAAAGCTTTTGAAGATTTCGTACTGGCTTATACAGGCGGAATACCACTTAATAAAGTAGAAAAAGAATTTGATGGTTTAGTTTCAGATAATAAAAGAAAAATCATTAAAGATGAAAGATGGCAATGCATTTCTCGTGCTGAAATTGAAAAAAAGAAGTATAGCTTAGACTTAGGTTTAATTAATGACAATATTTTAACCAACTCTGACGATTTAGGTGAACCAATTGATATAGCGAAAGAAGCGCTGGTAGAATTGCAAAGTATAACACAGCAATTAAATGCTTTGATAAAAGAATTAAGTTAATGGAAAAGCAATTGCCAAAAAATTGGATAGAAGTTCAACTGTTAGATATTTTACAAACTCTAGAAAATGGCTCTAGACCTAAAGGTGGGGTACAAGGGATCCTTGAAGGCATTCCTAGTTTAGGAGGTGAACATTTAAATAGCAACGGTGGTTTTAAATTTGGAAATTTAAAATATGTTCCAGAAGCCTTTGCAAGTAAAATGAATAGGGGTTTAATAAAAGAAAATGACATTCTAATTGTTAAAGATGGAGCCACAACTGGAAAGACATCTTTTGTAGATCATAAATTTCCTTTCAAATTAGCTTATGTAAATGAACATGTTTTTATTTCCAGAACGTTTTCAAATATAAATTCAAAAGCAATTTTCTACTTTCTTAATAGTAAATTAGGACAAGAAAGAATTTTGGAAAATTTTACTGGATCTGCTCAAGGTGGCATTAATCAAAAATTTGCCAATAATACTCTAATTCCACTACCACCTCTTGCAGAACAAAACCGAGTTGTAGCCAAACTAGATAATCTTTTTGCTCAACTGGAAACTATAAAAACCAGTATGGCAAATATTCCTGTCTTGCTTAAGAGTTTTAGAAAACAAATTTTGACACAAGCTGTCACTGGGAAATTGACTGAGGAATGGAGGAACGGAAAAGAGTTAGAAAGCGCAGATATATTAATTCAAAAAATAATTCAAAAAAGAATTAAAGATTTTGATTTTAAATGTACACTAGCAAAGAAAAATGGAGAAAGAAAACCAACTAAGATTCTATTGGATAAACTTCCTAAAATTGAAAAAATTGATATTGAGCTTCCAGAAAAATGGCTTCAAACCAATGTTCATTTTTTATCTTTTGTAACAAAATTAGCAGGCTTTGAATATTCTTTACATTTTAACTTACAAGAAGAAGGTGAAATACCAGTTGTAAGAGCTCAAAATGTCCAAATGGGAAGATTTGAAGATAAAAATAGACTTTATATGTCTCAAGAAACTTCAGATTTTTTAGTTCGCTCCCAATTACATGGAAGAGAAATATTAATGGTTTTCATAGGAGCTGGAACAGGAAATGTTTGTTTAGCTCCAAGGGATGAAAGATGGCATTTAGCCCCTAATGTTGCTAAAATTGATGTTGATGGCATTTCCACAGAATATCTTTATTTGTATTTACAATCTGCTTTAGGAATTGAAAATGTTTTATCAAGAGTAAAAGCAACAGCACAACCAAGTTTATCAATGGAGACTATCAGAGACATTGTAGCATTAATTCCTCCTCTAAAAGAACAGTACGAAATTGTTACTCGTGTAAAAAATTTATTTGTCAAAGCCGATACTATAGAAAAACAATACAAATCTCTAAAAGAAAAAATAGATATTTTGCCACAAGCGATTTTACATAAAGCATTTAAAGGTGAACTTACTGAGCAGTTGGATAGTGATGGTGATGCGAGAGAAATATTGAAAGAGATACAGGAATTGAGAAGTCAAAGCATTAAAGTGAAAAATAAGTAAATATAATCGTTAAGCCAACGTTCAAAACTCAATGCAGTTTAACTATGGTTGATTGAATTAATTAATAAAATAAAAAAATGGATTCTTTATCTTTTGGAAAATCGAATGCCAGACATAATGAAAAGTATTACATATCAATTGAAAATATTGAACAAATCAAAGAAGATACTTATGAATTAATTTTTGATGGAATAGAAAGTAATAAGTTAAACTTTTATAGTCGTTCAACTTTATTAGACTCTTATGAAGAAATTGAGCCTTATTTATTTTCTATAACTGTAAATTTAGATCAATACAATACTTTTCTAAATTTCTTTAAGAGGGAAATCTTTAAAAGTAAATGGTTCCATTTAAGTGTTTCAAAAAAAGAAACAAATCTTCCTGTAAGTATAATAAAAGAAAATTATACAAATGAAGAAACTATTCCAGAAGAAAAATTTATTTCTTCGATAAGTCAAATTCATAGTGGCAAGAGCGTTAGTAAGACGTTAAATAATTACTTTTCGTGGAAAAACTTTAAATTATCTAACAAAAAAGAATTGATAGATATTTTAAACTCAACAAATAGATGCAGTCCAGATGAAGCTCATAAACTTAATGTATATAATGTTGGACAAGGTAGTCTAACAGCAATTGCAAACGAATCTAATATCCCCTTGCTTTACTTTGACTTAGGTGGAGGTTTTGCATGGAATAAAAAAACTTATCCAACCACCTTAAACTTATGTTTTACTCAAACAAGAACAGTAATAATTTCACATTGGGATGGTGATCATTTAGAAACAGCCCAAAGATATTTCGCTACAAATCCTACACTCTTAACTGGTATCACTTGGATTATTCCAGAACAAAATATCACTGCTACTTATTTTAAATTAGCTGCAAAAATGAGAGCAACTGGTTCTCTTATAATTTGGCCGAAGGTTTTAAAAGGAGCTATAGATCTATGGTTTGGCAAATTAATTAAATGTTACGGCCCTGATAAAAACCATTCTGGATTAGCTTTATATGTAGACTCTCCAAATAATTCAATAACAAAAGTTTTAAATCCCGGAGATGCAGCTTATAAATTCATTCCAAATATAAAAAAAATTAAATTTGACGGCTTATTAGCAACTCATCATGGTGCTAATTTTGATGATAATAATTCTCCTGTTCCTCAATGTTTAACTGGAAATATAGCATATTCTCATGGTACAACTAATTATGGCCACCCTAAACCTAATGCTGTGCTAGCTCATGATTCCGGTAATTGGACAAATAAATTATACACTCCTAATAGCCATATTTCTTTTGTTACAGGTGATAGTAATTTAGAAGTCGGTTGTAATGGAAGTAATTGTGATTTAACAATAGCTCAAACATTTTAATATTTTTATGAATGCAGAAAAAGATTACAAATATACCTTTCAAACCAGATTCGAACTGTTGAAAAACTTTAGGTCTGTAAAAAAAACTGTTAAAAACACATTTAATCATCATTAATACCATCAATTACCTAAAGAAAATGAAATATTTAGAAACCAAATATTTTAAAAGCTTTGGTTATAATATAAATCAAAAATTTAATGAATATATTTTTCGGTAAGATTTCACAAAAAATAGATGTAAACCAAATAAATGAAGGTTATTACATAGCTCCTAAAGATTCATCATGGTATGGAGATTTGAAAATAGGTGATTTTGTTTATTTAATTGGTGGCGACAAAATACAGTTTTGGAAAGCCAAAAAATGGGACGTTAAAAATGGCAAGGATATTTTAGAATTTGAAATATTAAATCCTAATTTAGAAATTAGCGTTTCTCAATTAATTGCTTTAAAATTTTTAAAATTAACTAAAGCTTTAGCTGTTTTAACTTCCAGATCAGCCCGAAGTAAAGCTTTTTTTAAACTTGATTTATTAAAAAATGTTCCATTAGAAGATTTATCTAGTTCCCAATTTTATAAAAACTCTGAATTATATAGATCAATCAAAATGGTCAATAGAGAAGATATTCTCGAAGATTCCGAAGATATTCAATTGATCTATGAAAATAATAAATTACAATTAATTGATAATGCTTTTATAGATGAAGCAATCAAAGAACAATTTATTGATAATTTAGATAAAAGAGGAAAAGGCGCTAAAATGAAAGATCCTGTATTGGACTTTTTCTTCAAAGAAACTACTAATATACCTACAACAATTACTTATAAACAAATAGGTTTACGTCGTTTTTATGATACTTTTTTTTGTGAATATAAAGACAATGAAAAATATTTTCTTGTAGGTGCCTTTTGGGATACGGAAAACCCACAAGATCAAACAGATCGTTTCTTAAAAGAAAGCATTTGGCGAAACGGCTATACCGACAAATTTCTTAAAGAAGTAAGTAGTGTTCCAATAGGAAGTAATATAGCTATTAAATCCGCATTTGTTCGTGAAAAAACAAAAGCTGTAATGGCAATAAAAGCTAGGGGAATTGTAATAGGGAATCTAAATGATGGTCAAACTCTAGAAGTGCAATGGGAGGAAGACTTTAAGCCTTTCGAAGTTGATTTTGGAGGATATATGCAGACCATTAAAGAAGTTACTAAAAAAGATCAAATTCAAGCAATTTGGAACAATGAAGATGAATTAAATGATAATGATTCCTTAAAAAATAATAATTTAAGTAATATGTATATTCCAAAAAACCAAATTCTATACGGTCCTCCTGGAACAGGAAAAACTTTCAACACAATTAATAAAGCGCTATCGATTATTGAATCTAAAACCGAGAACGAAATCAATTCAGAAAAAAGAGAAGTTTTAAAGAATAAATTCGACGAATATATCAATAATGGTCAAATTGTGTTTACAACCTTTCACCAAAGCATGAGTTATGAAGATTTTATTGAAGGAATAAAACCAAAAATCATTGAGGATGCCGAAGAGAATAAACAAGTAATTTATGAAGTAGAAGATGGTATTTTTAAACAAATTGTAGAAAGTGCCAAAAAGGAAAGAACAGTTAGTAAAGAAGTTATTGAAAAATATAACTTTAATGATGCTTGGAATGATTTGGTAAATGAGTCTGAAATGAAATTTGAAGATGAGAAATTATTAACTCTAAAAATTCAAACGCCAAATTTAGGACTTGATGTTGTTGAAGTTTCTGAAAAAGGAAATTTAAAACTGAAGCCCATTTATTCAAAAAAATCAAAGGTTTATACTGTATCATACGACCGAACAAAAAAACTTCACGAAGTATTTCCTGATTTATCTATTGTTAAAAATATTGATAAAGAATTTAGAGCTGTAATTGGCGGCTCAAACTCTACTGCTTATTGGTCTGTATTGAATTATATAAACAATAAGATAAATCAAAGTTCAAAAAATATTAATGAAAATATTGAATCACGTCTATTACCACATATTTTAATTATAGATGAAATTAATCGTGGCAATGTTTCGCAAATATTTGGAGAATTAATAACTCTAATTGAAGAGGATAAACGCTTAGGAGAGGATGAAAAACTAGAAGTAATTCTACCATACAGCAAGAAAAAATTTGGTGTCCCATCAAATCTATACATTATTGGCACAATGAACACAGCTGATAGAAGTGTTGAAGCTTTAGACACTGCTTTGAGAAGACGCTTTAACTTTTCAGAAATGATTCCTCAATCAAAACTATTAAGTCCTTCTGCATTATACTGTCAGCTTTTATGGAAGTATCAGGGTGTAGACTGGAATGACTCTGAATTCGTATCTGAAGAAAATAAATTATTTGATTTTCTTCAAGTCTCAGATGAATTAAAATCCAATAGAAAATCTATTTGGGAGACAATGAAAAAGGATAATAACCACGCTAATTTCTCTTATTTTAGTAGTTTCACTTATACGGGTATAAACCTTCAAACAATCCTAGAAACCATCAATAATAGAATTGAAGTTTTATTAGATAGAGATCATTTAATTGGTCATGCGTATTTTATTAATATAAAAACAGAAATACAATTACTGGATGTTTTTAAGAATAAGATAATACCTCTGCTACAAGAATATTTCTATAATGATTATCAAAAAATTGCTCTAGTTTTAGGTGAAGGTTTTGTTTATTGTTTGGAGATAAAAGAACATAATCAAATTTTTGCGAAATTTTCAAAATCGCTTGACTTTCCAACAATAGAACAAAAATTTGAATTAATTGAAGAGATTAATTTAGCAACAGCGCTAAAAAGTTTATTAAATCTTGAGTAACAATAAAACCAAACAAGTTTTTGAGCATAGCTTTCTTCCTATAGGAGGAAAATTCAAGCAATGTCATTTTGTAGCTCTTTCTAAGCTAAATACACTACACAATGACCAATATTTTGACTTACGCCATAATGGTATAAAATTCAAACAATTTGTCGGAGTCATTCAAGTGGCAGGTTTAACAATAGAAATATTGCCTAAAATAGATAATCACGGTGAAGACAAAGCGGTCTGGCAAAAAGCTTTAATAGAAATGCTTCGAATTACCAAAAAGTTGAAAATTCAAAATGTAAATCAAGCCAATGTTAATAGACAAAATATTCATTTGCTTGATCTTTATTTTGAATGGTTTTTAAATGAAGTTCAAACTTTAATTCATCAAGGGCTAATAAAGCAATATTATAAAGAAACAAGTAATGTAAAAGCTCTCAAAGGTAAATTAGAATTTTCAGGGCATATAAATAAAAATCTTGTTCATAAAGAACGTTTTTATACAATCCATCAAATTTATGACAAGAATCATCTGGTGCATCAAATTTTATTTAAAGCTTTAGATATAATAGAAAAATGTACAAAAGGCAGTTACCTGTATTCAAAATGCAAAACAGTACAATTAGATTTTCCTGAAGTAAAAAATATTTTAGTTACAGAAGCGACATTTTCTAAAATCTCAAAAAGTAGAAAGACTGCTCCTTATGAAACCTCTTTGAATATTGCTAAATTCATCATATTAAATTTTGCGCCGAATGTCTCCAGCGGGACAGAAAACATGATTGCTTTATTATTTGATATGAATTCTTTATGGGAAGAATATATATTAGTTAGATTAAAACAAGTTGATCAAAAAGTGACTATTCAAGGTCAGCAGTCAACACTTTTTTGGAATGGTATTTCAATTAGACCTGATATAGTAATCGGACATCATCTTGGTAAGTTTATAATTGACACCAAATGGAAAAACATTAGTGACAATAAGCCATCAACCCATGATTTACGCCAAATGTATGTGTACAATGACTATTGGGAATCCAAAAAAGCAATGTTATTATATCCATCCAAAACAAGTAGTTTCGATCGTTTTGAAAAGTTTACAGACCATCATATACACAAAAACAGTGAAATAAAACAACACGAATGTGGTATAGGTAAAATTTCTATTTTCGAGGAAGGAACTAATATTTTAGACAAAAATATAGGTAACAAGATTTTGGATTGGTTTTTATTAGATAAATTCAATTCCTAAAATAAAAAAACTCATTGTTCATATTTTAAATTAATTATAGCTTTTTCAAGAATTTATAATTTCGATCGCTTTTGTAAATCCTCCAGTTGACGTATTTTGATCATAAATATGTAACATCATATCTGCTTTTGGCATCCACACTCTGCCAAGCTCTATTGCCTTAGCAATTGGCATAGCCGGAAAAATATGCAATGGAGTAGTTTCTCCGTATTCCATCTTGATTTGGTTAAACAACTGTCTCATTGTTAAACTAAAATCTTCTAAATGTTTTTTACTTTTAAGATAATCATTAAATGGATTATCAATAGTGAGGGTATAGATATCACATTCATTACCTAAAACTTTTACAATTCTATCGTTTGTAATACTTGCACTTAAAGAAATATTTAAAGCAACTGTCTTATTTTTTTTAGTAGGTTCAATTACTTGGTATTTAATCTCAGTTTTATCATCATCTAAATTCCAAGTATCTGGGTAACGTACTTTATGATGAATACGGCAAGTATAAATATCATTAACCAATGTGCCTAATCTAACCAGTAAAGGAATTGGAGCAAAAGCAAATATTGAAAGGTGCTTAATTTCTCCTTTAGTAAAATTCTGGAAAAGTTTTTTATTGAATTGCGCTTCTAAATTAGCCAATTCCGTTTGCCAAAAAAATGCATCCTTATCTCTCTGAATACTGTTAGACAGGCTTAAATCTATACAATCTGACATCGCAGGAAAATAATCGGGTTGCAAATATTGACTAACCGTCTTATAACTTATTTCAGGTGTAAAATTACCTACATTTGCTTTATACGTAAGAATATGACTTTGCATGTTAGGTGAAATATCCGTAACACGTTCAATACGTTCTTCATGTTCTTTTTTCATTTCTAAAAGCAATGACTCGGTATGTCCTTGGACATCTGCTACATCAATTAGACGATGATGAGCAGAACATAACAACATAAGATTAGACAAATCTTTAGCTAAAAGAGGAGAACGAGTTACATCTCCTCTTGGACCACCGGGAACATCTGCAATTATATGAGCTATATAAGCTTGATTAAAGTCACGTTTTGTTACTATATCCTGATACAAAGAGATATTACAACCTCTATATTGACATCTTCCTCCTGACTTTACTAGCAGTTGATTCTTTACTGATGCAGGTATTTGTGTTTTACTCATTTGTTTCTTAATTTATGTATTATACAAAATATTAATTTCCCTTATTGATGACTAATTTTAGAGTTGTTTTAGTATTATAATTATTGAACATTTACAATAAATTCATTACTTCTTGCTACACAAACCCCATCTTTAACAATAAAACACTCAATCCAGTGCATTCCTGTATATTCTGAACGCTCTTTCTGATTTAGCCCTCCTTTTCCTGCAGTTTTAGAATGATAAATTCCGCCTCTTAGACATTGGTTTGTTTTAGCTTCATCTCCTGTATTAACTACCTGCCAAAACACATCATAAGGTTTTGGAACATTTGAGCTTGCCACAAAAAATATTTCACAATGTTTAGGCACAATTACATTTGGAGTAATTGATTTCATCTTTTTTCCTTGTTTAAAACTTCCGTAAATCTCAATATTATATTTTAAACTTAATCTCCAAGATGGCTGAGCCCTATGACTAACATCAAATAATTTTTTATCAAATGTTACTGGTAAATAACTTTCTGTAATGTATGAAACAGCATTGGCTTTTCTAAATGCCTCATTAACTGCGTTTGTACCTAAAATTGTCTTTAATAGTTTATAAATTTGAGTAAAATCGGCATTCCTTAATATTTCAAAATCCGCTTGAGCCTTACTAAGCCATATATCAAAATTCTCTTCCTTTGAAGAAGAATCTGCCCACTTATCTGCAAAGTTTTCTTCATCATTAACTGGATTTCTAACCCATGCTATTTGTTTTCCGTGTTTTATAGAATATTCATACTTTATATGATTACGCATAGAAGAGAGAATATTTAATAATGCATCAATCATATTTTCTTCTTGCTTATATGATTTTGCGGCAAGTGTTGTTATGATAATTGAAATAGGCTTGTCATCATTACTCCCGAACATAATATCTCTATGACGTTTCAATATTTGAACAACTCTCTGTAAAGGAGATTTTTTACGTTCATATTTAGGCAAAGGCTTTACACTTTCACTTAAGTTTAAAGATCTTGTATAAGATGATTTTTTTCTTTCATTAAACCAAGCTGCATATCCAAAAGGATTACTAGGCATCCAATTTTGTGTATTTGTATCAGTGTAATAATTATCTAAAGTGTTATCAGTAATTCTAATTGCAAGATTTTTAATTTCTTGATTTGTAAGATTAATATAAGATTTCTCCAGCAGAATAAAATGATTTTGATCTACAACAGAAGGTAAAATATCTAAATGGAATTTTGTATCTTCAGCATAATCAATCCTCCAGCATCTTTTCCCTTCTTCTTTACATAACATTTCTTTATATCTAGCATCTTCCTCTATCTGCTTTTTAACCTCTTGTTTTAGATGATATTGTGCCCAATAGTTATGTTTTCCTGTCAATCGACATACAATATCTACATCTAATTCATCATCCGACATTATAGGCTTTATCATTGTACCTAGTAAAAAAGAGCCTTGAGGCATTACGCTTGGCTGAAATTCTTTGAGTAGTGACGTATCTTTACAAAGATGATCACCGACTGCTTTATATCTATCCTCAACTAATTTGTATTGGGCTTCAGTTAAGTCCAGTGCAATTCCAATTTCATCTAGTATATTACTTTTTGTTACTTCATTTGTTATTATCATAATTGTTCTTTTATGTTAGTTGTGACTGATTTAAATTCTATAATTCTTCCGATTTACAACAGTAAGAGTTTTATTAGTTATTATAAAAAAGTACTGAATAAATAAACGTTTTTAAAATTATTATACTATAGATTGTTTGAAAAACGGTTTTCCGTAATTCACTGCTTTTTTATTCTGACATTAATAATATCTCTAGCAGATTCCTTTTTTTTATAATGTCCGTTTTAATTAATGAATCAAAATTAAAGTTGTAGTACGCAATTATTTTGCGCATTAAAATTTCTATTTGTCTTTTGCATGACGGAAATCTATTCGCTAATAAAAATGGAGACATAATAAAGGGTGTATTTTTACACCCTTTACCATTTTAAATCCCGTTATAAAACCTCTTTTTCTTTTTCTGTTTAAACTGTTTCGAAACATAGTCATTTACTTTTTCTCCACGAAGCAGGATGTCTGCAAGATTTTCTTTTACATAAGCTCTTAATTCAAAATTTTGAAAGCTCTCAGAATTTGTCGAAATTGAGTTTTGATGATTTTTTTCAAGTGCAAGAATGTTCATTGCACAGCTTTCCTGAATTCCTTTTGCACTGAATTCTTTTCCCAGACTGCTTCCGTTGAAAACGGATCTGGTTTTATGGTCAATGTAGGTTAATCCGTAAAGCTGTCCTTCATTGCTTTTTCTTAATATTATATTAATGCTTTCCTTTTCCAGTATTTTCGATAATTTTTCGAGAGAAAATATGTTTTCACGAAAGAAAGCCAGTTTAATGGCATTTTTTACATATTTTTTACAAGATTCTTTATCTGCTTCATTAGACTTAAACTTTCCTTCCAGAAATTTTAAGGTAGGTCTGCTGTAAAATTCGCTTGCTTTTATCGGCACGCCTATCGGTTTTGAATTCTGGTCAAGTATCTTGTAAAGCAGTCCATTATTTTTAAAAACCCTCGATTCCTCGCTTCCTCTGTCAGCATAAACATTATAGAGGTTTAAAACAGCATTGAGTTCAGGCAGGCTTAAATATTTATAATCAAATAGAACCTTGTTTAAAACTGAATTGATTGCTTTTCTTGACTCTGCTTTTCCGTACTGCACTCTGCCGATATCTATCGGATTTAACGAAAATTTTTCTTTCTGTTCTCTTCCTTCGGCTTTTACAAGTCCGAACATTTCTTCAATTTCTTTTCGGGCAGGTTCTGATTTTCTGATTCCTAATAAATGCAGGTCGATTCTTATTCCGTCTCTTTGAATGTTGTTTGTTACAATATGACAATGAGGGTGGCCTGCATCATAATGCTGGTATACTAGATAAGGCTGTCTGCCAAATCCCAGTTTTTCCATATAAGTGTCTGCAATTTCAGCCAATTTTTCTTTCGAATGATTCTCTGACGGATCAAAATTGAGCGAGATATGCACCGTATTTCGCTTTGCGTTGGTGTTGAGTTCAGCCAGTTTTAGAAAGCGGTTTAATTTTGAATTGAAACTCAGTTTTTCTAGTTCAAGAGGATAATTCACAGCACTTATGCATTCCGCTTTTCCGATCTCAACTTTATTTTCGTTGTAATTCAGAATGACTCTTATGGACGAGCTTGTTTTTATCACTGCAACCATTTTTCTGCTATTTTCTGAGTGTGGCCTGAGAGCTCTTCCATTTTATCAAAAAGTCTTTTTCTCTGGATTTCGAACAGATAAAGATGTCCTTTGAAATCGGGAACTGTTTTGAGCGTGTTTATCTTTCTGGCAATCTGATTAATATTATTGCCGATCGCCCGTAATTCGGAAGTGAGTACAGCTGTTTCTTCCATCAGTTCGTCTAAAGACTGGTTTCTGTAAGTGGTTACAATTGGTTTGTTGAATAAGTGCCTTCTAATGTGGTCGCTTAATTTTCGGCAGGTGCTGGCTCTGAATCTCTTTTCCAGTTCGGCATACTCCAAAGGAGTGAATCACAGTCCCACGATTCGTGTTCTGTTTGAATTTTCTCTTTTCATAATCTTTCATTTTCATAATCTTTCATTTTCATAATCTTTCATTTTCATAATCTTTCATTTTCATTATTATCAAACTCTTATCTTTTAAGTTTCTCCACCGCCGAGTTCCGAGGCAATGGGTGGCAAGATAGGCGGTTGTTAAACAACCGTTCATCTTGCTGATTGCAGGAACGTGGCAATCTTTCAATATTGTCGAAATTAATTTTTCTCAATAAATAATCAGAAAGTGAAATACGATTCTTCTGTTGTTAGCTTTTTATTTTTTAAAGATCATTTAATGCCTGTTTTTTTATTGCAGTACCATTAATTTTGTCCAAATAAGCTAAGGTGACAAAGCAGTTTGATGTGCTTCCATGTTCGATTGACAGCTCTATTTTTCCTTTTTCGGTCTGCCAGGTTGAGCGGTATTTACAGTCATCAAATTTAACCTTCTGCATTTTAATAAAATCATCTGACTGCTGTAGGGAAGAATCACCGTCGAACATTTCAACAACATCAGAAGGTTCTCCGTATTTTTCAGTAAGCATTTCTTTGAGACTAAAGTAGTTGTCTGAAAGTTTTGACCAAGTTTCTTTTTTAGGAAATAGAACTCCAATTTTGTGAACCAGATTCTTTTTGCTTAATGTTGAAACGCCGACATAGCAGTCTTTGTATCCGGCAAAATCACCCTGAAGAACTGCTGTGCCATCGTTAGTGCTTAAATGTCTGAATCCATTTTGTTTCATTTTTAGAACATATTCCTCCAATGTTCCGTCAATCGGTACGCCTTTAAAAGCCAGATGTTCAGAGGTATCTGCTTTTGTTTGCCCAAATGAGATGTAACAGGTCGCCAGTAGAGCTAATAATAGTAAAGTTTTCTTCATGTTAAGTAGTTTAGAATTATTCAAACATCCTATTTTCATTTAAAATTCCGATAGCAGGAAATTGCTTATGTAAAAATAGTATAAAACCAGATAACTTGTTCTAAAGATTGATTGTACTGTTATGATTGGCAAGAAGATGTAAAATTATTACTGCATTAAATTTTTGAACCTATGTAAATATGATCTGCTTTTTTCAAATACAGCAAGCAGATGATTTATAATGAAATAATGGTTTTCATTCGAAACGGCTAAAAAGGGCAGCCAAGATAGCGCCAGCCGTCTGCTGCATGCGCATAACGGATTCCACTTCCTTTCCATCCGCCCTGCGGGACTTATAGCACTCCGCATCCTTTAACTGACGCTTGATCTGTGCTTTCTTTTTGGACAAAATTGAATTTTACTGATGCCGAAAGTAATGGTAATTTCAAAATGAACCAGTACCATCAGAATTACGGCTATGATCTGGAAGCGGCAGTGTCCAAACATTCGATCAAGGAACTGGAGACCCCGAAATTTAAAGAAGATCTTCTAAACTCTTTAAAGAAAGGCAACCTGCAGTCGGTCACTTTTGTGGTTTCGGGTGTGGAAAGTAAGATGTATATAGAAGCCAATCCCCATTTTAAAACCGTGAATGTTTATGATGCAAATAGGCAGCGCATCAACCATCGAGAAAGCAAAGCCTACAAACAGCAGCAAGGGGAAGATAAATCGGTATCCAGAGAACAGAAGAACAATGTGGAAGGTGTGAAAGGGCAAGAGGAAAGGAAAAGAAACAAACAGTCGCATTCAATGTAAAGATGATGGAAAGTTTACAGCCCCTGCTGGATTTCTTTTCCGCAATTGAAAAGGACTTTCGGATCAGCAGCACGCACATTGCCATTTATGCGGCGCTGCTGCGGTACCGTTCCCTTAAGGGTTTTATCAATCCTATTGAGGTTTTTAGAGTGGAGCTGGTTCCTGCAGCTAAAATTTCTTCTAAATCAACCTATCATAAATGCCTGCAGGAACTGCATGAGTACGGCTATCTGCGGTATGAACCTTCCTTTAAGAAAACCAGGGGCAGCAGAATATATTTTTTTGATTTTGAAATTAGTAAAACACACCTCTTATGAAACCATTTACTTTTGAAGATCTCCCCAATATCCTGGGAACACTATCCCTGCGAGTGGAAAATATAGAACGTCTCTTAAAAGAGATCCAAAACCGCTCCCCTGAGGATGAGGATGCGGGTCTGATGACCATCATTGAAGCCTCAAAACTGATCCGGCTTTCGGTTGCCACAATATACTCGAAAGTCTGCCGCAATGAGATTCCGGTAAGCAAGCAGGGCAAACAGCTGTATTTTTTAAGATCGGAGCTTTTGGACTGGATTAAGGCCGGGCGGATCAAAACGATTTCAGAACTGCAGACGGAAGTAGATCAGAAATGCAAAAACAGGGATTGAATTTGTCCCTGTTTTTTGATTTTATACTAGGCAGGTTCTTTTTAGCGCAGTACTTCTGCAGTAGTACAATTCTGTATGGTATGTTAATGTTAGAATTTGGAACAATTTGATTTCATTTCGTGTCTGGTTTTGTAACTAATTTTGCTTTTTTAAATAACAGCATTATGACAGCACAGGAAGAAAAAAAAACGGATGCTTTTATACTGGCATCCACCAGGTTGAAAAGCACCTCAAAGGAATATCTGGCAGTAAAGACACTGCTGGAGCATGGAAATCTTTTGTACTGTTTTTTGGGGAAATGGGAAACACTTGATCTCACTAAGATATTCATTCAGATGCAGTTCACTTACCAATATGTGACCGGGGGGATTCAATTGCGTGAGAACAGTAAAGAAGAATACTATGCTAAATATATAAAGCCTAAACCCGCTTTGCAGGCCGACTATTATCCAAATACTGTATTGGCAGTGGGAAAGATGGAAAAATATGATGAAAGCCAGCCGGGATGGGTAGATAAAAGGACTAAAAAATAGGTGCTCAGCACACTTTCGTACAGACAATACTGTAACGCTTTGGATCAGAAAAGATTCTGATACGTCTTTTAACAACGAAGACGGCCTATAAGTTTCCCATTTTTCTTTGCTTGAAATTTTAACTAATTTATTTAATGGGAATTCTAATTTGTATGAAAAAAATCGTACTTTAGATAAATCTCTGAACGTTTAACGGTTAATTAATCAGATAAACAGCATCCTTTGCTGTTTAATAGTGTTGCAGCATTTTGCTTTTCTGCTGTTAACTGAATAGTGTGCTTTAATGTAATGTCAAAAAGAATCCTTGAAGTTGTCCTTAGTAAAAGGACGGCTGAGACGTAACTTGACAGCGGTGTAAGGAATTTTAGATTTTTTATTAAATAATTTTTAGTACTGTCATTAATTTTAAACTAGGGTCTTATGAAAAAACTTTACTTGTCGTTTGTGCTGCTTTTTCCTATTCAGTCTGTTCTTTTCTCTCATTCTGTTCAAGCTTGTGGACCTATCGTCACACAGAGCGGTAACGTTAAAAACAATGTCAGTTTATCTCCCGTATTCTCTGATGGGATAGAATATGAAAGACACCGTGTCTGGCTTAATTTGACCAATTCGCAGGGTTTATTCAAACAGATCTTAATTGCTTATGTGACAGGGGCTACCAATGGCTACGATCACAATTATGATGCTCCGACCATGGACGCCAATAAGTATGCTGATTTTTTCAGCATTATCGAATCCAATAAGCTGGTGATTCAGGGGCGTGCCGTGCCGTTTGATGTCTCCGATACCATTCCTGTGGGATACAGGTCGGAAATTACCGGAAAGCTGACCATTTCCATTGATCATACCGATGGCGATTTAGATGTGCTGAATATTTACTTAGAAGACAAAGAAACCGGTACTATGCATAATTTAAAATCGGGCAGTTATACTTTTTCAACTCTCTCCGGCACGTTTACTGATCGTTTTGTAATCCGCTATATAGCAGATAAAAAATTAGGAATAAATGAAATGGAAAAGCAGCTGCAGCATCTCAGCGTGGCTTCAAAAAATCAGGTCATCAGTGTAAAATCATTTCCTGCAGCTTTAAAGAAAGTTTCTGTTTTTGATATTACCGGAAAATTACTCTACAGCAGTCCGCATCTTGGATCTTCCGAACTTGAAATAGCAAACATTCTTACCGGTCCGCAGATTCTACTGGTCAAAACTACCTTAGAGAATGAAAATATAGTAACCAGGAAGGTGATTTTTTAAGTTTGAAGCATAGAAAAGCGCTAAAAAAAGAAAGGCTTAAAAATGGGCCGCCAAGATGCTGTGCCGACTACCATGAAAGGGTATGTCTTAGATAGCAGGGATGGATAAATTCCAAAACCAAATAAACGGTGCAATCAAGGTCAAATATCTGCAAATTGAAAGATAGTACACCTTTGCAGATTTCAAATATAACTGCAGCGGCACTATTGGAGCAATAGGAAAAGCAGAAGAGAACTGTTTCGGTTTTTCAGAACATCATTGTTCATTATTTGCACCGTGCCGCATCACACATACTTGTCTTAAAATAAAAAGCCCGCATTGTCAATGCGGGCTTTATATTTTAAAGACAATCTTATTTTTATTCCTGCTGCCGGAATGAAAGCGATGGAATATGAATTCAGTAATTACAATAAACTGATTGGTATGATCTGAGTACGTAAACCTGTAATTAATCTGATTGCCTGGGCTGTACACCCCGAATGCCATTTTTTTATAAATCTAAAGATGCGATTGAAATTTTTGAACCGCTCACGGCTGCCAAACGGACCTCTTGAGCTTCGTTTAAAAGTACCAGGCCTTTATCTTGAAGGGATACTAAATTTTCAATAATAACCATCTCCTGTATTTTTTCATACGAGTCCCTGTCTGATAATACAATAGAGAAACTGAGTGTCGGATTTATGATTTTGACAAGCTCCTGTACGGTCAATATACTGGTATGATAATCGTTTAGCGTTTTTAAGATCTCTGTATATAGCTTGGTCTGCATATTAAATTATTTCTGCTGGTGCCAAAGATATAAAAATGAACTTTATAATATTCTCATTAGAGCACTTCATAGATGTGAAACATGAACAAAAACTTGGTTCCCGCCATTATTTGGTGCAATAAATCCAAATACTTATTTCTTCATTAAAGATTTTACAGTAATTTATTGCATCTTAAAATTTTAATTTTTTCAAATTTGGTATTTTAAAAAGCGGCCGTTTTTTTGAAGTGCTTTTGTCAGGGCAGTCCTTTATTATTTCAAAGTTATTCTCTGGCTTGCTTCCCGTTTTTTCTCATCAATGATTTTAGTGTAAATCTGTGTCGTTTTGATGCTTTTGTGACCCAGCATTTTGGAGACTGTAAAAATATCCGTGCCTGAAGCAATCTGAAGAGTAGCATATGTATGCCTGAAACAATGAAAAGTGATGTGTTTGACAATACCTGCCCTGGCAATCCATACCGGCAGGGCCCTGTCTACATCCCACTTTTTTAAATCGAAAAAAACTTTCCCGGTTTTTACCGGCTGCGCCTTTTCTGCAAGTATTTCATAAGCTTCATTTGATATTGGAATGGTCTGAAGGCCTTCTGTCTTCTTTTGCTTGAATCGTATGTAATAACCGTCGTCTTCTATAAACATAATCTCTTCCCAAGTGAGTTTAGCAATATCGGAATACCGAAGGCCTGTCAATACCGAAAATTTTGAAATCTGATGCACTATTCTTTTTGGACATGGAGTGCTGAATAATTTCTTGGCTTCTTTTAAAGTTAAAAAATTGCGCTGGGATTCCTGCTCTTTTATAGAATCAATCCCTGCATTAATATCAGTTCTTAGTTTTTGTTCTTTGTAGGCATTTTTGAGAGTGGTTTTTAGTTTATTATGATAAGAAAGGGCAGTGTTTCTTGCGATGGTGCTGCTGTTGTTTTTTCGGTTTTTCGCTTTTAATAAGTATTCTTTATAATCTTCTATAAGGGTCACTGTCACTTCTTTAAAGGTTAAGTCATTTCCCTTTAAAAAAGCTTCAAAATGTACAATGGCCGTATCCCATATCAGACGGTTTTTTCCCACTTTTTTATCTTTTATCTTTTTGAAATACTCCAAAAATGAGCCTCTGCTGATTCTTTGAATTTCCAATTGCTCTTTCTCAAACTCATTATATACGTCGTCCTTGCGCAGTTCATTCTGCCTGCGGATCTGAATGAGCTGGGCAGTTTGAAGGCTCTCTGTGTTTGCAATCTTCTCAAGCTGATCTTTAGGTTTATCGAACAGATACAGTTTAAGAAATTCACGTGTGGTCAACTCATTAGTCTCTGCAATTTGGATCGGCGGATAAAAATCCAGATAAAGTGATAATTTCCCATTTGCGATCTTCTTTTTTCTCAATGTTACATTAGTCTTTTTCATAATCTCCTGCATTAAATATAATATCGATATCTCTTTTAGCCACGTAATTAAATTTTCCGATGGAATATTTAGCCAGTCCGTGTCTCTGGATCAGCGTATAAAGTGCGCCTGCTGAAATTTTAAACTTCTGCTGTATCTGCATTATGTTGTAACAATTCTCTATTCCCGGAAATTCCTGAACAGGCCGCAGCAGTGCCTGGTCTAAAGGAGTTGAAAAGAAGCTGTCCAGATCACATCTTCGGATAATAGTTCTTCTTCCGAACTTTGCGATATCAAGTTCACCCCGCGCAATGAGCCTGTATATGGTCCTTTTGCTGATGCCGAGCAAATTACTGGCCAAATTAACATCGATATAATCTTTGGCTTTAATTGCTTCTAAATTGACATTTTTTACCTGTTTTGTCTCGTTTTCGCTTTTGTCAATTTTTGCCTGCCGAACCCTTGCTTTATAGGCCCTGGAGCTGCATTTAAGCGAACAGTAAAGTGTTTTTGTTGTGCGTGCTGTAAACTCATTTTTACAGAATTCGCAGATTCTGGTAATCTCGATTTTTGAACTCATAGAAATTGGACTTTAAGTGTCCCACTGTGTCTATGTGTGTCTCTACGTGCCATCATTTGTCCAAAAAAAATTTTTTTTTGTACCTCGCAAAAACGAGGTACAAATGAGGTACAAATGAGGTACAAATTTAATCAAAACATCAACTAATATCCAAAAGAAAACGAATATAAAAATCGAGTTAAAACATTGTTTATCAATATCTTAACTCGATTACCTGTTTTTATTTTGTGATATTTTGTCCCTTTACTTGCCGATGCAGAAATTAGCAAAGATATTTCCTAATAATTCGTCATTAGAGACCTGACCTGTGATAAGTCCGAATTGATATAAGGCTTCTTTAATATCAAGTGCAATTAAGTCACTTGAAAGATTAGTTTCAAGACCAAATTTTACTTTTTGTATTTCATCTAAAGCTTTCAATAAAGAGTCATAATGTCTTGTATTGGTAACTATTGTTTCATTATTTCGTAATGCTCCAGTATTTACAAATGATAATAATTCGTTCTTTAATTCTTCAACTCCAATTTTTTGTTTTGCCGAAATTAATAGAAGTTTCGCATTTAAATTTGCAAGCTTTTGTGTAATATTTAAAACTTCTTCTTCAGATAAAATATCCTTTTTATTGACCACAATAATCAAAGGTTTTAAAGGATATTTGTTTTTAATTTGTTCAATTTCCGAAACAAATTCAGAACTCGATGCTTTAAATTTTAAACCATCAAACAAATAAATAACAACTTGTGCCTGATCTATTTTTTCGAAAGTTTTCTTGATTCCAATACTTTCTACAACATCTTTCGTTTCGCGTATTCCGGCTGTATCAATAAATCTAAAACCAATACCGCCAATAACAAGCTCGTCTTCAATTGTATCGCGGGTTGTCCCGGCAATGTCAGAAACAATCGCTCGCTCTTCATTTAATAAAGTATTTAATAAAGTCGATTTACCAACATTCGGCTCACCAACAATAGCAACCGGAATTCCGTTTTTAATAACATTTCCAACTGCAAATGAATCAATTAAGCGTTTTAAGACAAATTCAATTCTGTTTAATAATTCATGAAACTGAGTTCTGTCGGCAAATTCCACATCTTCCTCTGCAAAGTCCAATTCAAGTTCAATCAAAGAAGCAAAATTTAAAAGCTCTTCTCGCAATTTGGCAATTTCATTGCTGAAACCGCCTCGCATTTGCTGCATGGCAATTTGGTGTGAAGCTTCATTATCAGATGAAATTAAATCTGCAACAGCTTCTGCCTGAGATAAATCTAACTTCCCATTTAAGAAAGCTCTTAAAGTAAATTCACCAGCATCGGCCATTCTGCAGCCTTTTCTCAATAATAATTGAATAATCTGCTGCTGTATATATGTAGATCCGTGACATGAAATTTCTATTGTATCTTCTCCAGTATACGAATTAGGGCCTTTAAAAACAGAAACCAAAACTTCATCAAGTGTTTTTCCGTTGTCAACAATATGGCCCAAATGCAAAGTATGCGTTTTTTGCTTCGTTAAGTCTTTGTTTTTGATAGATTTAAAAACAGAATTTCCTATTGAAACAGCTTCAGCGCCCGAAATACGAATAACAGCAATAGCCCCGGCTCCGGATGGAGTAGCTAATGCAACTATAGAATCTTGATTTATCATGCTGCAAAGGTATGAAAAAAGCAGAAAATTGTAAAGTCTTAATAACCGGCAGTTTGATAAGATTCTCTACACAAAATAGTGTTTTATTAAGAAAAAATTAAGTGTTAAATTCCTGATAATTATCAGTTCAATTTGTTTTTAGAATGATTAAATTTGAGTAACAAACCTAAAATCTCAACAAAATGAAAAAGATATTATTCCCCACAGATTTCTCTGAAGCAGCAACAAATGCGTTTGTGCATGCTTTAGAATTTGCAAAAATTGTCAAAGCCGAACTTGTTTTATTACACACATTTGAGATTCCGGTTTATGACAGCCAGTTTTTTCCAGAAAATTATGCGTCGATATACAGTTCTATAGAATTGGCAAAATTTGAAATGTTTAAAGACGAAATTCCAAAACTGCGCGCTATTGCAGCAGAACGTAAATTGGATGATATTGTAATAAAGCACCGCTTAATGGACGGCGACTTAATTTATAACTTAAGAAATGCAGTAGAAGAAGATCAGATTGACTTTGTTATTATGGGTACAACTGGTGTTTCAGACTGGACGAAGTTCTTTACAGGGTCTAATACAAATTCAGTTATTTCAGAAGTGAAAGTTCCCGTTTTGTGCGTTCCGGTAGATGCTAAATTCAAGAAAATCAAAACCATTGGTTTTACAACAAGATATCGTGAAAAAGACAAAGCCGAACTTAAAAAAGTGCTGAAAATTGCTAAAAAAACAGACGCAAAAGTTAAAAGCTTGTATGTTAAAACTTCAAGCACAGATGTTTCTGATGCAACAATTAAAGAGTGGGAAAGAGAGTTTGCAAATGATAACGTTGAATTTCTGGTTCTGCCAAGTGATGAAGTTAAAGAAACCATTCTTGATTTTATTCTTTACAAGGACATTGACATCCTGACTACAATTACGCACAAAAGATCTTTCTTTGAAGGAATTTTTGATTCTAGTTTTAGCCAGAAAATTACAAAAGAGGTTTCTATTCCAGTATTGATAATGCATGAGAATTAAATTCTGCTGTAAATGAATAGCTTTTTTGAAAGTGTAAAACCTATATTTGTATTTCATTAAATTTTAAAAATGGAAGTATATTTAAGCAAGGTCAGGCAGTATTCAAAAATATTTACTCAAATCAACAAAAGATACAACAGCATAAGTCTTTTAAGACTATTAAGCATATTTTTTTGTTTGTTTATGTTGTTTTACTACATCAAAACCAATGAAGCTTTATATGCCTTATCTGCTTTTTTATCTTTTGTTGGTTTTCTTTTTTTAATGAGAATCCATTCAAAACTTTCTTTCCAGAAAGAATTAACAAAAGCTGTTTTAAAAATTAATGAAGACGAAATAGCATATTTAAAAAGAGAAAAACTTCCTTTTGAAAACGGAATTGAATTTAATGATTTTCATCATCCTTATGCTTACGATTTAGATATTTTTGGAGAACATTCCTTATTCCAAAATTTAAACAGAACAGCCACTTTTATTGGTAAAAAAACATTAGCGAATAAATTATTAAATCTATTTTCTAATGAAACAATTCTTGAAAATCAGGAAGCCATAAACGAATTAAAAACTAAAATAGACTGGCGTCAGGATTTTGAAGCTCTTGCAATTGTCAGTACTGACAGTAAGAATTCGTATGACTCATTAATTTATTGGATTTCATTTAAAAATAATTCTTTATCTAAAGTTTTAATTGCACTTTCAATTATTCTTCCAACTCTATTTTTTGGTTTTGTAATTGCTTATTTTATCACCTCAAAAGCAATTATTCTTTCCTATGTAACTTATATTTTTATTTTCAATTTAATTGTTTTGGGAAGATCACTAAAGCGAATTCAATCTGAAATTGCTAAAGCTGATAATATCGATAAAACCATAAAACAATATAGTTTATTGGTTCAGAAAATTGAACTTGAAAAATTTGAATCTAAAAAGCTGATTGAACTGCAAAAACAGCTGGTTTCTAAAAATGCTTCTGCCAGTTCTCATTTAAAACAGCTGTCAGAATTGTTTTCAAGAATGGAGAGTATCAACAATTTTGTTACTGCGACTTTGTTTAACGGATCTTTTTTGTTTAATCTGCACGTTTTAAAGGCTCTTTTAAAATGGAAAGACAATTATGCGCATGAACTTGAAAAATGGATTAATATAATTGGCGAATTTGAAGCTTTAAACAGTTTAGCAAATCTATCGTATAATAACCCTGATTTTGTTTTTCCTGAAATCAATTCAGAATATAAAATAGGTTTTGAAAACTTAAGCCATCCATTATTAAATCCGGCGGGCAGAGTAGGCAATGACACCTATTTTTACCCTCAGTCATTTATGATTTTAACCGGATCGAACATGTCTGGAAAAAGTACTTTTTTGAGAAGCTTAGGAATAAATATGGTTTTAGGCGGAATTGGTTCAGTTATTTGTGCTTCAAAAGCTAACATACATCCACTTCCAGTTTTAGTTTCAATGCGATTATCCGATTCTTTAGCAGATAGTGAGTCGTATTTCTTTGCAGAAATTAAACGCTTAAAACAAATTATGGATGCTCTTGAAGAAGGTCCTGCTTTTGTTTTATTAGATGAAATTTTAAGAGGAACAAACTCGGATGATAAACGTAACGGCACTATTGAAGTAGTCAAAAAAGTAATTGCTAAAAATGCGATTGGAGCTATTGCAACGCATGACATTGAAGTCTGTTTGACTACAAGCGAATATCCGGATATTTTAACCAATCAATGTTTTGAAGTTGAAATTCAAAATAACGAACTGCATTTTGATTATAAACTTCGCAGCGGCATCTGCCAGAATAGAAGCGCTACCTTCCTAATGCAGAAAATGGGAGTTATTTAGAATCTTAGAATGTAGATTTTAGAATTTAGATTTTAGATTTAAAAAAGGCCAAAAGAGTAATCATTATTCTTTTGGCTTTTTTGTATTTATATATTTTATCAGTTTTTACTTATTCTGTAAAATAATGCCTTAAAAAAAAATGAAATTTTGTGACTTTTCTTGAATTATTCTACATTAAAAATAGATAAGAAACACATCAAAAACCTATCAAATCTGTATGAAAATCATAAAATCAATATTAAAAGTCAAAATGACAATAACTGATCAAAAACCTGTATTTACTGATTATTCTATTTTATTTTGGCAATAAAAAAACGATTTATTGAAAATAAATTTTACTAAAACGTTTTTGTAAGTTTCGTTTGCATATATTTGCGATGTACTAAAATATCCAATAATAAATTATTTACCAGATGAAAAAGATTACAATTAGAGATATTGCTAAACAAGCAGAAGTTTCTATTTCTACCGTGTCTTTTGTTATCAATGGTAAAGGAGAAAAAATGGCTATTAGTCCGGCTGTTATTAAAAAAGTTCAGGATGTTGCGCAGAAACTTCAATATAAGCCAAGTATGATTGCAAGCAGTTTACGAACTGGAAAAACAAGATCAATTGGGCTTATTGTAGAAGATATTTCTAATCAGTTTTTTGCTGATTTGGCAAGAGTTATCGAAGATGAAGCCAAAAATATTAACTACAGGGTTTTTTATTGCAGTACAGGAGATGATAATGATCGTTCTGAAGAATTAGTGCAGAGTCTTTTGCAGGCAAATGTTGAAGGTTTTATTATTACCCCAACCCGAAATTTAGAAAAAACAATAAGCCAGCTTTTAAAATTGCAAAAACCGGTTGTGTTAATCGACAGGTATTTTGCAAACCAAAAAGTAAGTCATGTTGTAATGGATAATTATGAGGGATCTTACTCGGCTGTTAAATTTTTAATCAGCAAAGGACGCAAAAACATAGCTGTCGTAAATAATAAGTCTGGAATGATTCAGATGAAGTTACGTGAAAAAGGATATGTAGAAGCGCTTAAGGAGGAAGGAATTTATAATGAAAATTATACACTGCTTTTAGATTATCATTCAAGTGAGAAAAGCAGAATTGAAGAAATTATAAATTTCTTTAATCAAAACAAAGAAATAGATGCCGTTCTCTTTTGTGCAAACTATATGGGACTTGCGGGAATTCAGGCTTTTAGAACTTTAAATTATAAAATTCCCGATGATATTTCGGTTATCAGCTTTGATGACCATGACAGTTTTAAATTGCATACGCCGACAATTTCGGTTATTGCCCAGCCAATAGAAG
>Ga0157369_10000217_pt1 | contig 79801 bp, 69 predicted proteins | sample C25metaG_FD_113461 | JGI IMG/M metagenome (GOLD analysis project Ga0157369, IMG submission 113461) | Corn rhizosphere microbial communities from Kellogg Biological Station, Michigan, USA - C2-5 metaG | ecosystem: Host-associated > Plants > Roots > Rhizosphere > Soil | place: USA: Michigan... | reverse complement strand
TTACGGCGATTACGGCGATTCCGGCGATCGCGTTATTCCCACTCAATCGTCCCGGGAGGTTTCGAGGTGATGTCGTAAACGACGCGGTTGATTCCCTTCACCTCGTTCACGATGCGGGTAGCGATGTGGGTGATGACTTCGTGCGGGAGGTCAACGACGTCGGCGGTCATGCCGTCCTGCGAATGGACGGCGCGAACGGCGCAGGTATAGCCATAGGTCCGCATGTCGCCCATCACGCCCACGCTCTTGACCGGCAGCAGCACCGCGAACGACTGCCAGATCTTGGTGTAGAGCCCTGCCTTCTTGATCTCCGAGACGACGATGTGGTCGGCCTCCTGGAGCAGCGCGACGCGTTCGGGCGTGACTTCGCCGAGGATGCGGACGGCGAGACCGGGGCCGGGGAACGGCTGGCGCTCGAGGATGTCGTCGGCGATGTTGAGGTCGTGGCCGATGCGGCGGACCTCGTCCTTGAACAGCTCCTTGAGCGGCTCGATGAGTTTGAGCTTCATGTTCTCCGGCAGGCCGCCGACGTTGTGGTGCGACTTGATGACCTGTGACGGGCCGCGCACCGAGCGCGACTCGATCACGTCCGGATAGAGCGTGCCCTGGACGAGGAATTCCGCGCCGCCGCCTTCCTTACGATGTTCGGCGACGATCTTGGCCGCCTCTTCTTCGAAGATGGCGATGAACTCGCGCCCGATGATCTTGCGCTTCTCTTCCGGGTCGGTGATGCCGGCGAGCTTGGTGAGGAAGCGCTGCGAGGCGTCGACGCCGATGATGTTGAGCCCGAGCGCGTCGCGCAGGTTCTTCTGCACCTGCTCGAACTCGTTCTTGCGCAGCACGCCGTTGTCGACGAAGACGCAGGTAAGGCGCGAGTGTCCCTTTTCGTCGCGCATGGCCCGGTCGACGAGCACAGCCGCGACCGAGGAATCGACGCCGCCGGAGAGCGCGCAGATGGCGTGTCCGAATCCAACCTGGCGGCGAATGGCGGCGATGGATTCGTCGATGAAGCGCTTGGGCGTCCAGTTGGGAATGGCGCCGCAGATGTTGAGCACGAAGTTGCGCAGGATGTCGACGCCGAAGGGCGTGTGCGCGACTTCGGGATGGAACTGCACGGCGAGGATCTTCTTCTCGGCGTGCTCGATGGCCGCGACCTTCAGGTTCGACGAGAACGAGATCTGCTGGAAGCCGGGCGGAAGCGTTTCCGCTTCGTCGCCGTGCGACATCCAGACCTGGAGATTGCGCGGCATGCCGGAGAAGAGCTCGGACGAGCCTTCAATGTGGATCTGGGCTGGTCCGTACTCGCGCTGCGCGCCGGCGCTGATCTTGCCGCCGAGGTGATGCACGATGAGCTGAAGACCGTAGCAGATGCCGAGGATCGGCAAGCCCAGGTCGTAAATGCGGCGGTCGCAGGTGGGCGCGTCGCTCTCGTAGACCGATCCGGGCCCGCCGCTGAGGATGATGCCGACCGGCTTGTAAGTGCGGATCTCGTCGGCCGTGACCGTGCACGGAAGAACAACGGAGAAAACGTTCTGCTCGCGAACGCGGCGCGCGATGAGCTGCGAATATTGCGCGCCGAAGTCGAGAATGACGATCGATTGGCGGTCCACGGTTCAGGTTACCAGATGGAGTCAAGTGGACGGAGCGGAGGCGAATGGGTTTACGAATCAGGCAACGGTCGGCTGGCTTGCCGGGTCCGGAGCCGGAACCTCGGCCAGCACCGCGTACGACGCCAGCCGCGCCAGGTTCAGCAGATCGGCGAAAGCCAGGTAAACGAGCGTGAGGACGATGAGCACGGTGGTGTCGAGCGTCGGATAGCTGCTGAGCGTTACACCCAGCACGATGCCGGCAATGGTCACGATGATGATGGCAATGGTCTTGGCGAGTCCGTAAGCCGATCCGATGGCGAGGAAGTCACGCTTGTTGGTCGTAAATAGATGAACCGCGTCGGAAAAGCTGGCGAGCGCGGGACGAGAGTCGCGAATGGCAAAGATGGGCGCAATGCTGAAGAACCAGTTCAACAGGGCCCACACGAGCAGCACGAGCAGAAACGTGGGCATGAAGATGAAGAATGAAATCTGAACCTGCTGCTGCGGTTCGCCTCCGATGGTGTTGGCGACGAGCGCGGCAAGCGCGGCGCAGCCGAGGTATCCGGCGATCAGAGCCAGCGCGAGCGCGGTGCGTAGGAACGAGATGGCGAGAAGCGCGGGCAATGCGGCCGATGATTTGCCCGCACGCGGCGTGACCAGCGACGGGACGGTGATGAGGCGTCCGACGGAAGCGGCGATGGTCCAGAGAATCGCCATGCCGGGAACCAGCACCGCGACGGCGCGGAGCAGCGGCGCCCGGTTCGCCTGGAGAAGATGAGCGAGCACGTCGGCGACGATCCAGGGCGAGCCGCTGCGGGCGAGCTGCATGTCGGACTCGCTGACGCGGATGGAAGCGAGAAAGAGGATGCAGGTCAGCCCGAGCAGCGCGAGAGAGGCGAGTCCGAAGCTCCATCGCCAGGCAATCTCGGCGAGCACGAGCGCAGGCCGGCGAAGGACGAGGTCGAATCCGGCGCGGCCTGGGTTGGGATGAGGCATGAAAGGCTATTTCACCACGAAGACACGACTTCTCGGTAAAAACGTGCGTCAAGGCGACGCTACTCTTTTGGTTTGTCATCCTGAGTTTGCATCGCAAACTCAGGATCTATGCATTTCGGCTGGTCGGGCTGGTAACGGTGGCGTACAAACCAACCTTCGCTCAAGTCTTTCCATTCGGGATTCATCGACACGATCAGTTTCATTTTATCGATGCGATGCATGTTCTTAATCTGCTTTTCGCGGGTAATCGCATGAATGACGTTTGAGAATTCCTCGAAGTAAACCAGCCGATCGATGCGGTACCGGGCGCAGAAGTCTTCGTGATCGGGATTCTTGTGCTCCCACGTCCGCCGCTCGATGCTGTTGGTCATCCCAGTGTAGAGCGGGTGCTTCGAGAGATTCGTGAGGATATAGACGTAATACGCCACGAGCGAATTAGACGCGTTCAACAGTTCGTGGTGCAACCGAAATACATAGATCCTGCGCAAAAGCGGCGCACTCAGGATGACAGCCATGGACGGTTTGTCTTGGGCGTGAAGGTTTGCTTTTGAACAAGCCGCGCTACTTCACAACGAGGTTCACCAGCTTGTTGGGCACGATGATGGCCTTCAGCACCTTCTTGCCGGCGAGCGCGGCCTGCACCTTTTCGTCGGCGAGCGCGACATCGCGGAGGGTTTCTTCGGGGCTGTCGGCGGCGACGACGATGCGCGCCTTGATCTTGCCGTTGACCTGCACCACGATCTCGATCTCGTCTTCCTTGGCGAGGCCGGGATCGAACTTCGGCCATGGATGCTTGAGCAACGGCCCGGTCGTGCCGTCTCCGCCGAGCATCTCCCAGAGTTCGTGCGCGAGATACGGCGCGAAGGGCGCGAGCAGGAGGACGAGATCGCGCTGCGTCTCCTGCACGAATCCGGCGGGAGCGCCGCCGGGCGCGAAGACCTCGGTCGCGCCCTGACAGGTGTTGAGAAGCTCCATGAGCGCGGCCACGGAAGTGTTGAAGTGCCAGCGTCCGTCGAAGTCGGTGGTGATGCGCTTGATCGTCTGGTGAAGCTTGCGGACGACCTGGCGAGCGCCGGGAGAAAGATCGGAGACGGCATACTTCCCTTTCTCACCTTTCCCAGTCTTCGCATTGGCGGAGACGAAGCGGTACATCTTGCCGAGGAAGCGCGAGACGCCTTCGACGCCCGCGTCCTGCCAGTCGAGATCGCGGTCGGGCGGCGCGGCGAAGAGCGTGTACATGCGCGTGGCGTCGGCGCCGTAGCGGGCGACCATGTCGTCGGGCGAAACGGTGTTGCCGAGCGACTTCGACATCTTCGCTCCGCCCTTGATCACCATGCCCTGGGTGAACATGCGCTCGGCCGGCTCGGAGTTCTTGATGAGGCCCATGTCGCGCATGAAGCGGGTCCAGAAGCGCGAATAAATAAGGTGCAGGATGGCGTGCTCGACGCCGCCGATGTACTGGTCGATCGGGAACCAGTAGTTGGCGATGTTGCTGTCGAAGGGCACTCGGTCGTTGCGCGCGTCGGTGTAGCGATAGAAGTACCAGGACGAGTCGACGAAGGTGTCCATGGTGTCCGTTTCGCGGCGCGCGTTGCCTCCGCACTTCGGGCACTTGGCGTTGACGAACTCGGGCACGCGCGAGAGCGGCGAGCCGCCGGAGAGCGTGATGTCGACCTGGTCGGGGAGAATGACCGGAAGCTGGTCTTCCGGCACCGGCACGACACCGCACTTGTCGCAGTAGAGCATGGGGATCGGAGTGCCCCAGTAGCGCTGGCGGCTGATGCCCCAATCCTTCAAGCGATAGGTGATGGTTGCCTTGCCAAAGCCTTGCTCTTCGGCGAATTTCGCCATCGCCTTCTGGGCGTCGGCGCAGGACATTTCGTTGTACTTGCCGGAGTTGATGAGCAGGCTCTCTTCGCCGGTGTACGGAAGGAGATCGTGCTCAGCCTGACCCGACTCGGCCGGCTCGCCCTCGCGGCGCGGAAAGACGACGACGCGAATAGGAAGATCGTATTTCTTGGCGAACTCGTAGTCGCGCTCGTCGTGCGCAGGCACGGACATGATTGCGCCGGTGCCGTAGTCCATGAGGACGTAGTTCGCCACCCAGATGGGCATGCGCGCGGCGTCCGACGGCTCGCCAGCGAGCTTGTCGGCCTCGGTGCCGGAACCGAAGGGATTCGTGGCATAACGGCCGGTAAAGACGCCGTGCTTCTCGATGGCGCCGACGTCGCCGACTTCTTTTGCTTTGCGCTGTTCGGCGATGAAGCTTTCGACCTTCGCTTGGAGATCCGGATCGTTGGCGATGAGCTCGGAGACGACCGGATGCTCGGGCGCGAGTTGGAGCGACGTCGCGCCGTAGATGGTGTCGATGCGCGTGGTGAAGACGGTAATCTTCGAGTCGCTGTCTTCGACCTTGAAGTCGACGAGCGCGCCCTCGGAGCGGCCGATCCAGTTGCGCTGCATGATGCGCACTTTTTCCGGCCAGCCTTCGAGCTGGTCGAGTCCCTGGAGAAGCTCGTCGGCGTACTTGGTGATGCGAAGGAACCACTGCTCGAGATCGCGCTGCTCGACGGGCGTGTCTTCATGACGCCAGCAGCAGCCGCCGACAACCTGCTCGTTGGCGAGCACGGTGGCGCACTTCGAGCACCAGTTCACCTTGCTCTTCTTGCGGTACGCCATTCCCTGCTTGAAGAGCTGGACGAAGAACCACTGGTTCCAGCGGTAGTAGTCGGGCAGGCAGGTGGTGACCTCGCGCTCCCAGTCATAAGCGAAGCCGAGGCGCTTCATCTGCGTCTTCATGTGCGCGATGTTTCCGAGGGTCCACTCGCGCGGTGGCGTGTTGTTCTTGATGGCCGCGTTCTCGGCAGGAAGTCCGAACGAATCCCATCCCATCGGGTGAAGCACGTTGTAGCCGCGCATCCACATGTAGCGCGCGAGCGCATCGCCGATGGAGTAATTGCGGACGTGTCCCATATGGAGCGCGCCCGAGGGATACGGCAGCATCTCGAGGACGTAGTACTTCTTCGCCTTGCTGTCGCGCTCGGCGCGGTAAAGCGCAGGATCGGACTGCCAGCGCTCGGACCACTTCTGCTCGATCGGCTGCGGATCGTAGCGAAGATCGCGAGGCTCGCCGGATTGGGTCGGAATTTCTGCCTTCGTTTCAGCCATGGTAAGAACCGATGGGGAATATTCGATCTTACAGGAATTAAAAAAGATTCACCGCAAAGGCGCAGAGAACGCAAAGGACGCAGAGACCCTCACTTCACCAACTTCTTCAGCGCGTCGACGTTGCGCTTGTCGTCGCCGGGCTCGTCGATGGGCGTTTCGGCGATGAAGGCGCATTGGGCGAAGCGCGGATCGTTGAGCAGTCGCTTGAAGGTCGCCATGCCGATGGTTCCCTGTCCAATGTGCTGGTGACGGTCGAGGTGCGAACCGCGCGCGGCCTTGGCGTCGTTGCAATGCCAGACGCGGACGTCAGCCAGTCCGACGGTTTGGTCGAGATGGCGAATGGTCTCTTCGTAGCCTTCCGCGGAAACGATGTCGTAGCCGGCGACGTGCGTGTGGCAGGTATCGATACAGGCGCCAACGCGAATCAGAGGCTTCAGCTTGGCGACCAGTTCGGCCACTTGCTCGAAGCTGCCGCCGAGCGAGAATTCCGATCCGGCGGTGTTCTCGATGAGGACGGTCAGGGTCTCGTGGTGCGGAACCGATTCGACGGCCACGGCGATCCCCGCCGCGACGCGGTTCAGCCCCTGCTCGCGCGTCTGGTTGCGAAACGAGCCCGGATGCAGCACGAGATACTCGGCACATAGCGCGACCGCGCGCTGCACCTCTCCTTGAAACGCTTCGACCGACTTGCGGTAGAACTCGTCGTTCGCACCGGCGAGATTCACGAGATAGTTGGCGTGGATGACCAACGGCTTGAGGTCGTATTGCGCGCGCAGGCGGCTCATGGATTCGCACTGCGACGTCGCGAGGGAGTATGGCTTCCACTGGCGAGGACTCGAAGAGAATATTTGGAATGCGCTGCAGCCGAGTCGATAGGCGCGTTCGGCGGCGGTCTCAGGTCCGCCCGCCGTGGATGTGTGGATGCCGATGCGCCGCGAAGTGTGTTTGGGCGGCGTTTTGGGTGCGGGCATCTTGAGGATGTCCTGCTCCTGCGCCATGGAACGAGGCTTCGGCATAGGATTCGATTCTACCGGGACAAATGAACACAGGAGGACGCAGAGGACGCGGAGTATCTTAATTTCCAGATCGCGTCGCGCGTTCTTCCGCGGACGAATCTGCATCGTGAAGAATCCGCTTCGACAAGACTTCAAAATCTCCGCGTCCTTCCTTCCTCCTGTGTTCATTTGTTGTTCCCTTCCAAAACCGCAACAACACAGGCTAAACTGGGTTCACAGGAGTAATTCTTCATGCTGGTTGTCATGGCGGCACACGCGACGGAAGAGCAGGTCCGCGCAGTTTGCGAAAAAATCGATTCGCTGGGCCTGCGATCCCACGCGCTGCCGGGAGCGCAGCGTACGGCCATCGGTGTCACCGGAAATCGCGGCGAAGTCGAACCCGGCTCGATCGAGGAGATGCCGGGCGTCCAGGAAGTCATCAAGGTTTCCAAGCCGTACAAGCTGGTCAGCCGCGACGCCAAGGAAGACAACACGGTCATACGCTTCAGCGCGCCGAAGGGCGAAACCGAGCCGTCGATCGGCGGGCCGGAGCTCGCCGTCATGGCGGGACCCTGCGCCGTGGAGTCTCGCGAGCAGGCATTCGCGGTTGCCGAACGCGTGCATCGCGCCGGAGCTCGATTCTTCCGCGGCGGCGCGTACAAGCCGCGCACTTCCCCGTACTCGTTCCAGGGAATGGAAGAAGAAGGACTCAAGATCCTGGCCGAGATCCGCGACACGTTCGGCATGAAGATCGTGACCGAAGCCGTGGACAACGAGTCGCTCGAGTTGGTGGATCGCTACGCCGACGTGATCCAGATCGGCGCGCGCAACATGCAGAACTTTTCGCTGTTGAAGCGCGCCGGACGCGCGCGCAAGCCGGTGCTGCTCAAGCGCGGCATGTCGGCCACACTGGAAGAGTTCCTGATGGCCGCCGAATACGTGATGAGCGAGGGTAATTACAACATCATCCTCTGCGAGCGGGGCGTGCGCACATTCGCCGACCACACGCGCAACACGCTCGACCTGAGCGTGATCCCAGCGGTACACCGGTTGAGCCACCTGCCGATCCTGGCTGATCCGAGTCACGGCACGGGCAAGCGCAACAAGGTGACACCGCTGTCCCGCGCGGCCGTGGCGGTGGGCGCCGACGGACTCATCATTGAGGTGCACTGCGATCCGGACCGGGCTCTCTCCGACGGGCAGCAGTCGCTCTACCCCGAGCAGTTCGAAGAATTGATGCAGGAAGTCCGCCAAATCGCGCCGATCGTGCACCGCAGCGTGCCCGGCGCGCGCACGCAGGCCCACGCACACGCGCAGTGACACAATGGCAAATGGAAAATGGCAAATGGCAAACTTCGACGCTGCCTGACATTTGCCATCTGCCATTTGCCATTTGCCTAACGCGTTACTTCTCTGCGCCGCTAGTGATGGCGCTCTGCGTGGTGTTATTCGGCTGCTCCCAGCCTCCTCCTCCGAGTCCCAACTATCGCGAATACGCGTACGTCACAAACGGTGACAGCGACAGCGTGACCGTCGTGGATCTGCGTACGTTCCGCACCGCGGCAACCATCCTCGTCGGGCGCGGGCCGAACGGAGTGGCCGCCAGCCCCACGAAGAATGAGATTTACGTCGTCAACAGCGACTCGAACAACGTGAGCGTGATCGACGCCGAGCGCAACGCGGTGGTATCGACGATCGGCGTGCACCGCGCGCCGAGTCTCATCGACGTATCGAAGGACGGCAAGCGGGCTTACGTCGCGAACCGGGGCTCGGCGAACGTTTCCGTCATCGATCTTGACCAGCGCAAGGTGCTGGCCAACATCGGGGTCGGCGGGGAGCCGTGGCAGGCAGTGGTATCGCCCGACGGCAAGACCATCGTCGTTTCCAATTCGGCCGACGGGAGCGTATCGATCATCGACGGACAGAAGCTCACGGTCGCGGCCACCATCTCCGTGTGCAAGTCGCCGCGCGACGTCGTGATCCTGCCGGATTCCAGCAAAGCCTTCGTGGCGTGCGCCGACGCGAACCAGGTTGCGTCCGTTGAGCTTCCGACGGCGACGCGACCGACGGCCAGGCTGCTGACGCTCCTCGACGTCGGCAAGCGGCCTGAGAACCTGGCGCTCAAACCGGATGGCGGCGAGCTGCTGGTCAGCAATCGTGACTCGAACAACGTTTCCATCATTGAGACCACCACGAACGAGGTGGGCAACACCTTCCAGGTGGGCAACGGGCCGACGGCCGTGGTGGTGACTTCCGACAACTCCACCGCTTACGTGGCGAGCGCGGGCGCCGACAGCATCGCGGTCTACGCCATCGACAGCGGCCGGCTGGTCTGCGCGACGCGCACCGCCTTGCCGAACTCCCGCAGCCTGTGCGAGTTGCCGACCGGGCGCGATCCCGAGGCGCTGGCGCTGTCGCCGAACCAGAATTTCCTGCTGGCGGTCGATACCAAGGACGGCGCCGTGGCCGTGATCCGGACAGCGCCGCTGCCGGAGGGATCGAAGATCAGCGCCGACCGCGGGCTCGTCACCATGATCCCGACGGGCGTCTCGCCGAAACAGATCGCGGTGAAAGCGTTCGTGGCAAACCAGAAGAAATAAAACCCACCACAGAGGCACAGAGGAGAGCTTGGGGTTGTCATCCTGAGCGCGCCGCTTTTGCGCGATCAGGATCTATGAATTTGGGTCAACAGAATGCATAGATCCTGAGATTCGCCAGAAACAGGCGAATCTCAGGATGACATTCGTGAAGTTGTGACCTTCTCTGTGCCTCGGTGTCTCTGTGGTGGTTTTGCTTTTCAGAAGCCCACGAAAACCGGTTCCGGCGTGAGCTGTACGCCGAAGCTGTCGAGCACGCGCTGCTGGATTTCGTTTCTGAGCGCGATGACTTCGGCGGCAGTGGCGCCGCCGCGGTTCACGATCGCCAGCGCGTGACGCCGCGAGATGGCTACGTGGCCGCGTACGGTTCCCTTCTGCATGCCTGAGTTTTCGACCAGCCAGGCTGCCGGGATTTTCACGCCGGCGGGCGTGTCGAAGTGCGGCATCACGAGATTGAGGGACGCAGCGAATTCGGCCAGCTGCTCGTATTCGCCTCGGGTGACCACCGGGTTCTTGAAAAAAGAGCCGGCACTGCGTGAGTCCTCGTCGCCGGGGACGATGAGCATGGCCTTGGTGTGGCGGATCTGGCGGACGGCTTCGCGCGTCTCCTGCAAGCTCGGCGAGGGCTTTCCGGAAAAGAAGCGCTTCAGGTCGGCATATTCGATCCTCGGCTCGCCGCCCGGACGCAGCGCGTAGCTGACGCGCAGGATGATGTAGCGGCCCATCTCCGTCGTATTGAAGATGCTCTTGCGGTACGAGAAGCCGCAGGCTTCGCCGCACAGCGAGACGACTTCGCCGCGGCGGAGATCGAGCGCCTGGACCTCGCTGATGGTTTCGGAAACTTCCTGCCCGTAGGCGCCGACGTTCTGCACCGGCGTGCCGCCGATCGTCCCGGGAATACCGCTCAGGCACTCGACGCCGGCGCAATCCTGCTTGACAGCGGCGGCGACGAGCGCGTCCCACTCCTCGCCGGCCCCGGCTTCGAAGATGACCTTACCGTCCTCGCGGCGAGAGTCGATGCCGCGAATCGCAATCTTGACCACCAGGCCCGGCCAACCTGAGTCGGAGATCACCAGGTTGCTTCCGCCGCCGAGGATGAAGAGCCGCCAGTTGCGCGACATGGCTTCATGCACGGCCATGCGGATCTCGTGCTCGCGGGTCGCTTCCACGAAGTAGCGCGCGGGACCACCGACTCCCAGCGTGGTCAGCGGACCGAGGGGAACGTTTTCGCGAAGAGGCACACTACAGGATATTTCAGATTTCAGATTTCAGATTTCAAATTTGAAACCATCCGCGAACGTTCACGACCAAAGGTCCGACGATGTCTGTTGGCCTCTGAAGTTTGGAATCGGCGCTTCCACCGGGTACCTGGTTCGCAACTCTGTGGAAAATTTGGGGTTGACAGCCTTGAGGCATATTTATACTATCGAGTGTATAAATATTCAGACATGTCCAAGACCGTCAGACAGCGCCGGATTCTCGATCTCGTGGGACATGGTCCCATCGGCAGCCAGGATGAGCTGCGCCGCGCGCTGGTCAAGGCCGGCTACCAGGTGACGCAAGCGACGCTCTCGCGCGATATCTCCGAGCTTGGGCTGGTGAAAACGTCCGAAGGCTACACGGTCCCGGAGAACGATGAGAACGGCTCGCGGGGGCTTCCCTCGCTCGAGCGCATGCTTCGCGAGTTCGTGACCGACCTGCGTCCGGCGGACAATCTGCTTGTGGTGAAGACGCTGCCCGGCGCGGCACAGCCGGTGGCGGCAGCGCTCGACGGCGAGGGCTGGGAAGAAGTGCTGGGCACGATCGGCGGCGACGACACGATCCTGGTGATCGCGGCCACGGCTCCAAGCTGCAAGCGCCTGACCGAGCGCATTCGCGAGGTCATCGCGTAATGACGGCACGGATCCAAACGGCCGTCGTTGGCGCGACGGGCTACGCGGGCTTTGAACTCACGCGCATACTCCTGCGCCATCCGCGGCTCAAGCCGCCGGTGCTGCTGTCACGCGAGAGCTCCGACAAGCCCGGTACGCTCAATGACATCTACCCGCACATCTCCGGCAACGGAACCTATCCGCTGGAACCGTTTTCGTGGGACGTGCTCAAGCAGAAGGGCGTGGACGTGCTTTTTCTTTCCACGCCGCACGAAGTTTCGCGCGAATGGGTGCCGCAGGCCGATCAGCGCGGGATTCGCGTGGTGGACCTGAGCGGCGCGTGGCGCTTGCAGAAACCCGAGCATCGGGCGATCTACGGATTCGAAGACAAAGACGCTGCGGCGGCGGAACGGCTGACGAAGAAAGCGGTGTTCGGTATCCCCGAGCTGCATCGCGACCAGGTGAAAGCGGCGCAGATTGTCGCTAATCCCGGCTGTTATGCCACATCGGTCATCCTCGGCCTTGCGCCAGTGGTGAAGAGCGGGCTGGCCGACCTGGAGTACGGGCTGATCTGCGATTCGAAGTCGGGCGTCAGCGGCGCGGGCAAAGCGCCGACGCAGAAAACGCACTTTGTCGAGGTCGCCGACAACCTGAGCGCTTACTCGGTGTTCAATCACCGGCACACGGGCGAAATCGTGGAGCAGCTTGGCATCGACGATGACCAGATCATCTTCACGCCGCACCTGCTGCCGATTCCGCGCGGCATTTTATCGACCATGTATGTGCGGCTGCGCGAGAAGTCGACCGCGGACAAGATCCACGAGCTCTATCGCTCGTTCTATTCCGGCAGTGCGTTCGTGCGGGTGTTTCCGCCGGCCAAGCTGCCGCAAATCCAGTTTTCGCTTTACACGAATTTCTGCGATATCGGGTTCGCGCTGGCCGAAGACGGGCGGCGGCTGATCGTCGTCTCGTGTCTCGACAACCTGCTGAAGGGCGCGGCCGGGCAGGCGGTACAGAACATGAACCTCATGCTCGGATTCGCGGAACAGGAAGGGCTGCAATGAAGGTGGTGGTCAAGATCGGCGGCACGGCGATCGACAACGCTCCCCTGCTCCAGCGCTGTGCGCGCGCGGTCGCGGACCTCGCGCACGCAGGTCACCAGGTTGTGCTGGTGCACGGCGGCGGCGCTGCCCTCACGCGCACGCTGAAGGACCTGGGCAAGGTGAGCGAATTCGTAAACGGCCTGCGCGTGACCGACGCCGAGACGCGCGACGTCGCAGTCATGGTTCTGGCCGGACGCGTGAATAAGCAAGTGGTGGCGGCGCTGGCGTCGACCGGAGTGCCCGCCATCGGCATGTCGGGCGGCGACGGCATCTCCTTCCGCGCGCGCAAGAAGAACGGCACGGCGGTGGACCTGGGGTTCGTCGGCGAAATCTCCGCCGTCGACTCCCGCTGGATCGAAGCAATCTGGACGGCCGGCGGCGTGCCGGTGCTGTCGAGCATCGCGCTTGGCTCCGACGGCCAGTACTACAACATCAACGCCGACCAGATGGCGGCGGCTTGCGCGATCGCGTGCAAGGCGAACGCGCTCATCTTCCTGACGGACGTGCCCGGCGTGCGCGGCGCGGATGGCGACGTGATGCGCTGGCTGCGGACGCCGCAGATCGCGGAGCTGGTCAAGCAGTCGGTGGTCAACGGCGGCATGCTGCCGAAGCTGGAAGCGTGCAAGCAGGCGCTGACGCGCGGAGTCGAGCGCGTCCGCATCCTTCCCGCCGAGAGTGTCGAGGTTCTTCCTGATTTCTATTTCACCAAGATCGATGCGGGTACGGAGGTCATGGTCCAGTGACAGCGGCTGCGGCACAGGCAGTGAAGAAATCGGCTCTGGCGTCGGTGCAGGACGCGGAGCAGCACCTGCTCCTTCCCACCTACGACCGCTACAAGGTCCTGCTGCGGCGCGGCAAGGGCGTATGGCTCTATGACGCCGAAGGCAAGAAGTATCTCGACTTTCTCAGCGGCATCGGCGTGAACGCGCTGGGCTACGGACATCCGGCGGTGGTGAAGGCCATCCGCCAGCAGACTGCGACCGGGCTGTTGCACATTTCGAACCTGTTCTTTCACGACTTCCAGTCGGAGCTAGCGCAGAAGCTGTCGAAGATTTCGGGACTTGAGCGCGCGTTCTTCACCAACAGCGGCACGGAAGCGGTGGAAGGCGCGCTGAAGCTGGCGCGCGCGTACGCGAAGGCGAAAGCGAAAACCGGCAAGCCGAAGTGGCGCGTGCTGGCGCTGGAGAATTCCTTTCACGGCCGCACCATGGGCGCTGTCGCCGCGACGTGGACCAAGAAGTACCGCGAGCCCTTCGGTCCGCTGATGCCGGGCGTGGAGTTCGTTAAGTTCGATGACGTCGCCGACCTGGAGAAAAAGTTCGACAACACCGTCTGCGCGATCCTGCTCGAGCCGCTGCAAGGAGAAGGCGGGATTCACTTCGTCAGCCCTGCGTTTCTGAAGAAAGCGCGCGCGCTGACGCAAAAATCGGGCGCGCTGCTGATCGCCGACGAAATCCAGTGCGGCCTCGGACGCACGGGCAAGTGGTTTGCCTTCCAGTGGTCGGGCGTGAAACCGGACGTCGTGACGCTGGCGAAGCCGATCGCGGGCGGATTACCCCTGGGCGCGATCCTGTGCACGCAGGCGGTGGCAGACGTCATTCACCCGGGCATGCACGGCACCACGTTTGGCGGCGGGCCGCTGGCGTGCGCGGTTGCGGTGGCTGTGCTGAACACCATCGAGAAGGATCACCTGCTGGCGCACAACGCCGAAGTTGGCGCCTACCTGCGCGGCAAGCTCGAACAAGTCGCGAAGAAGCACGCCATCGTCCGAGAGGTCCGCGGCAAGGGCTTGATGATGGGCGCCGAGCTATCCGACTCGGAGGCGGCCAAGTTCGTCGCGCGGCACATGCTGGAAAACGGCGTGATCGCAAACCGCACGCACGAGGTCGTCATCCGGCTGCTGCCGCCGTTCATCGTCGAGAAGAAGCACGTCGACATCCTGGCGAAGGCGCTCGACAAGGCGCTGACGGCGTGGGATCGGCAAAAACCCCACGTTAGCCAAAAGAAGGAAAACGTGGGGCACCAGAAATCAGCCGCGAAGTCGGGCGGCAAGAAGGGGTCGTAGGAATGATCACGAAGATGTCCAAGGCCCAGAACGCCGCCGCGCCGGCCAAATTCAGCGCGACCGATTTACTTTCGATCACCGATTTCGGCGTCGACGGCGTGCGCGCCGCGCTCGACCTGGCGGCGCTGGTGAAAGCGCGTCCAGCGGAGTTCCGCACCGCGCTCGCCGACAAGCAGCTGGTGATGATCTTTGAGAAGCCGTCTCTGCGCACCCGCCTGACGTTCGAATCCGGCGTTGCCAGCCTCGGCGGCGTGTCGTTCTTTATCGACCAGCGCGGCGAGCGGCTCGGCAAGCGCGAGCCGATCAAAGACGTGGCCCGCAACCTCGACCGCTGGGTGAACGGCGTGATCATCCGCACGTTCGAGCATGCGATCGTCACGCAGATGGCGCAGTGGGCCGAGATTCCGGTCATCAACGCGCTGACCGACCTCGAACATCCCTGCCAGGCGCTGGCCGACTACCAGACGCTGGAGGAGAAGTTCGACGACGTGAAGAAGATCAAGCTGGCTTTCGTCGGCGACGGCAACAACGTGGCGCACTCGCTGATGCTGACGGCCGCGTGCCTCGGCAGCTCGATCGCCGTGGCCACGCCCAAGGGCTACGAGCCGGCCGCAGCGGTCGTGAAGCAGGCGCAGGAAATCGCGAAGAAGACCGGGGCAAAGATCGAAGTGGTTCACGATCCCAAGGCCGCTGTCCGCAACGCCGACGCGATCTACACCGACGTCTGGGCCAGCATGGGCCAGGAAAGCCAGGCCAACGAACGCGCGCGGCTCTTCCAGCCCTACCAGGTGAATGACGCGCTGATCAACCAGGCGCAAGCGCATGCGCTGTTCATGCACTGCCTGCCCGCGCATCGGGGAGACGAAGTCACCGAATCGGTGATCGAATCGCCGCGCTCGGTGGTCTTCGACCAGGCAGAGAATCGCCTGCACATCCAGAAATCCATCCTTTTACTCTTGCTCGGCGGCGGCAAGTCGCGGCTGCCCGGAAGGAACGCACATGCCTAAAGAGAAGGTCGCGCTCGCGTATTCGGGAGGTCTCGATACCTCCATCATCATTCCCTGGCTGAAGGAGAACTACGACTGCGAGGTCGTGGCCGTGATTGCCGACGTCGGACAGGGCGAAGACATGCGTGCGGTCGCCGCCAAGGCGCTGGCCACCGGCGCGTCGAAAGCGGTTGTCACCGATCTGCGCGACGATTTCGTTCGCCACTACTGCTTCCAGGCGCTGAAAGCCGGAGCCATCTACGAGCACAAGTATCTGCTGGGAACGTCGCTGGCGCGCCCGCCGATCGCCAAGTCGCAGGTGGAAGTAGCGCTGCGCGAGGGCTGCTCGGCCGTCGCCCACGGATGCACGGGCAAGGGTAACGACCAGGTCCGCTTCGAGCACGCCTACCAGGCGCTGGCGCCGGAGCTGAAGGTGATCGCGCCGTGGCGCGAATGGAAGCTGGTGTCGCGCGAGGACTGCATCGACTACGCCGAGCAGAAGAAGGTTCCCATCGTCGCGACCAAGACCAAGATCCACAGCCGCGACCGGAACATCTGGCACCTGAGCCACGAAGGCGGCGAGCTGGAAGATCCGGCCAACGCGCCCCTGGACTCAACCTGGCAGATGACGTCGTCTCCTCAGGCCGCCCCCGATAAGGAAGAGGTCGTCGAGATCAATTTCGAAGCGGGAACGCCGATCGCCGTCAACGGCGTCGCCATGGATCCGGTTCCGCTTCTCGACAAGCTGAATGAGATCGGTGGACGCAATGCTGTGGGCCGCGTCGACCTGGTGGAGAACCGCTTTGTCGGCATCAAGAGCCGCGGCTGCTACGAGACGCCTGGTGGCACGCTGCTGGTGACCGCGCACCAGGAACTCGAGTCGCTGTGCCTCGACCGCGAGACCCTGCACTTCAAGCAAGAAGTCGCGCTGAAGTACGCCGAGCTGGTGTACTTCGGCCTGTGGTTCACGCCCCTGCGCGAGTCGCTCGACGCGTTTGTCGACAGCACTCAGCACAACGTGAGCGGCTCGGTGAAGCTGCGCCTCTACAAGGGGAATGTCCTGGTGGAGAGCCGCACGTCGCCGAATTCGCTGTACCGCCTCGACATCGCCAGCTTCACCATGGGCGAGTCGTACGACCAGAAGGACGCGGCCGGGTTTATCCGCATCCTCGGCCTGCCCGCTCGCACCATGGCGTTGTTGAAGAAGCAGCAGGAACAATCGAAACCGTTCCACGGCAAGCCGAACGGACAGGGACGCAAGGAGACCAGCGTTGGCGAAGATGTGGTCGGGTCGCGTTAGCGCGCCACTCGATGAACATTTCGAGCAGTGGCAGCAGTCGTTCGGCTACGACCGGCGACTCCTTCCGCATGAGTGCCAGGCCAGCACCGCCTATGCTCACGCACTGGCGCGCGCGGGAATCCTCACGCGCAGCGAAGCGCGGCAGATCGCCGGCGCGCTGGACGATATCGCCAATAAGGGCGTCGATCCTGACGGCGCTTCCGCGCACGACGCCGAAGACGTCCATCACTACGTGGAACTGGAATTGATCGCGCGGCTTGGCAATCTCGGACGCAAACTGCATACCGGACGAAGCCGCAACGAGCAGATCGCGACCGATCTGCGGCTCTACACACGGGCCGCGATCGCTGAAACGCGCGAGTCGCTTGCCCTGCTCTGCGCGGCCCTGGTCAAGAAAGCACGCAAGGTCAAAGACGCGCCGATGCCGGCCTACACACACATGCAGCGCGCCGAACCCATCGTAGCGGCGCATTGGCTGCTGGCGTATGTGGAGATGTTCCTGCGCGACGCGGAGCGGCTGGCTGACTGTGCCAAGCGTGTGAACCTGCTGCCGCTTGGATCGGGCGCCATCGCCGGTTGCACGATTCCGCTCGACCGCGCGGGCATGGCGAAGGAACTCGGCTTCGACGCCATCACCGCAAACAGCATGGACGCCACCAGCGACCGCGACTTCGAACTGGAGTTTCTCAACGCGCTGTCGACGATCGCGCTGCACCTCAGCCGCATGGCGGAAGACTTCTGCCTGTACTCGACGGTGGAATTCGGCTTCGTGAAGCTGCCTGACGAGTTCGCTACGGGATCGAGCGCGATGCCGCAGAAGAAGAATCCCGACTCGATGGAGCTGCTGCGCGGCAAGACGGCGCGCGTGCTGGCGGCGGCGCAGACGCTGGCCGTCACCATCAAGGGCCTGCCGATGGCGTACGACCGCGACCTGCAGGAATCGCAGGAGCCACTTTTTTCGGCGACCGAAGCGATTCAGGATTCGCTCAAAGTGGCAACTGGCTTCGTCGAGAAGGTGGGGTTCGACACAACGCGGATGAAGGAGGCGGCCGGCGGCGGATATCTGAACGCCACGGCGGCGGCAAATTATCTCGTCCGCAAGGGTGTCCCCTTCCGCACCGCGCACGAAATCATCGGCAAGGCCGTGCGCCGCGCCATCGAGAAGGGTTGCGAGCTGGAAGGACTGAGCAAGTCCGAACTCGCCGGGTTCAGCGACAAATTCGGTTCCGACTTTGCCGAGAGCGTCGCTCTGCCGCGTGTCCTGGCCGAGCACGATGTCCCGGGCGGAACATCCCCCTCGCGCGTCCAGCAGGCGCTGGGCGCTGCTGAGCAGCGAATCGCTTCCCTACGGAGGGAGATGCATGCGCACGCGTAAAGCCATCGTTCCCGACGCGCAGGCCATCTGCGATCTCGTGCAGCAGTACAGCGGCGACGGCACTCTCCTGCCACGGCGCTACGGCGAGATCTGCGAGAACATCCGCGACTTCGTCCTTTGCGAGCACAAGGGCAAGATCATCGGCGTAGGTGCGCTGCACATTTACGGGCCGCATCTCGGCGAGGTGCGCACGATCGCCGTCGACCCGGCATTCCAGGGCCACGGCGCCGGCCAGCGCATCGTCAAGGCGCTGGTCAAAGAGGCCGAGCAGCAGCAGATCAGCCGCGTCTGCCTGTTTACCCGCATCCCCGACTTCTTCGCCCGGCTGGGTTTCGTGGTGAGCGTCCGCGAAGAGCTCCCCGACAAGATTTTCAAGGATTGCCTGGCTTGTCCCCGTTTGCACTGCTGCGACGAGGTCGCGATGGTGTATGGTGAGGCGGACGCGCGGGCCACGCACTCCTATTCTGCGCGAGGACTTGTCCAGATCGGCAAATGACAGCTCAGCCGGTGTCCTCTCACATCTATGTGCCACGCGGCTTCCGCTTCTCCGCCGGCGTGGCGGGAATCAAGAAGGCGGGACGCCTCGACGTCGCCCTCGCCGAAGCCGTGCCCGGCACGACCGCGGCTGCCGTCTTCACGAAGAACCTGGTGGTCGCCGCGCCACTCCTTGCCGACAAGATCCACCTGAAGAAGACGCGCGGCGCCATGCGCGCGGTCATCGTCAACGCCGGCAACGCCAACTGCGCCACCGGCGACGACGGATTTGACCGCTGCCGTTACGTCTGCGAAGCCGTCGCACGCCACCTGACGCTGCTTCCGCGCGAGGTATTCCCTTCCTCCACCGGCGTCATCGGCGTGCCGCTGCCGCAGCAGAAGATCATCGACGTGGTGCCGCAGCTGGTGCAGTCGCTCGACACCTCCGCCGACGCGCTGTCGCAGTTCTCCCGCGCCATCATGACCACCGACACGCGCCAGAAGACCGCCAGCACGCAGTTCAAGACGGGCAAGATGACGGTTACCGTCACGGGGGTCGCCAAGGGAGCGGGCATGATCCATCCCAACATGGCGACCATGCTGGCCTACATCTTCACCGACGCCGGCATGAACGTCCGCGACCTGCAGCGCGCGCTCAATCACGCTGTGGCCGGCTCGTTCAACAGCATCAGCGTGGATGGCGATACCTCCACCAACGACACGGTGCTGGTAATGGCCAGCGGAGCCATCGCGAATCTGCGCTCGTCCACCGAGAAGTCGCGCTTCCAGGAAGCGCTGAACGCCGTCTGCGCTTCGCTCGCCGAACAGATCGTGCGCGACGGAGAAGGCGCGCGCCACGTCGTGCGGCTGCACGTTGAGGGCGCCCGTTCGGAAGACGAAGCGCGGAAGATCGCCAACGTGATTGCCACATCCGCGCTGGTCAAGACCGCCTTCGCCGGCGCCGATCCGAACTGGGGACGCATTCTCGCCGCGGTTGGCCGTGCCGGCATCGCGCTCGACCCGGGCCGCGTCGACATCTTCATCGGCGACGTGCGGGTCTGCCACAAGGGCATGGGCGATGCGTTCCACGAGCCCACGGTGCACGGCACCATGCAGGAGCATGCATACGATATCCGCGTGAACCTCGGCCGCGGCAAGGCGCGGACCACGCTGCTCACCTGCGACCTGACCGACCAGTACGTGCACATCAACGCGGACTACAGAAGCTGATTCACCACGGAGCCATAACGGCACGAAGGTAGCAGCGAAATCGTCATCCTTCGTGTCATCGTGCCTTCGTGGTGGACTTTTTTGCTTTCCGAGGCGGACAATGCCTCCCATGCTCCACCAAAGGTTGCTGTGCTGCTGGCTGGTGCTGGCAGGGGCTGCAGGAGCGCAATCGATCGCCACGAATTCTCCCGGCGGCGCACCCCTTTCGGACCGAATCGTTCACTACACAATCAAGGCCACCTACGACGCGAAGGCGCACACGCTCGACGCGACCGAGACGCTCGTTTACCAGAACAAGACCGGTCAGGCGCTCGACACGTTTCCGTTTCACCTTTACCTGAACGGCTTCCAGCCGCAGTCGACGTGGATGCGTGAGACGCACCGCGACGGAGGCAACGTCACGCGCTTCCAGGACAAGAGCGACGAGAAGTTCCGCGGCGAGATCACGATCAAGCAGTTTGTCGTCGAAGGCATTCCGTTCGACCGAACCAATACAGCCGATCTGACCAAGCAGCTCACGTTCATCGCGCCCGACGACGGTAATGCCGACGACCGAACGGTCACGCAGGTGAAGCTCCCGGCGCCAATCGCTCCCGGTGCGTCGGTGACGTTCCACATCGCCTTCCACGACAAGTTCCCGCAGACGGTAGCGCGCACCGGGTGGTATCGCGAATTCATCATGGGCGCGCAATGGTTTCCCAAGGTCGGAGTGTGGTGGCACGGCGCGTGGAATTGCCATCAGTTTCACGCCAGCACCGAGTTCTTCGCCGACTTTGGCGTCTACGACGTCGAGTTGACGCTTCCGGACAACTTCACCACCGGCGCCAGCGGTGTTGAGGTCTCGCAGAAAAAGAATCCCAACGGCACGCAGACCGTGGCGTGGCACGGCGAGGACATCCACGACTTTGCCTGGACGGCGTCGCCGCACTTCGTGGTGGGCGAGCGGACATTCCAGAGCAGCATGGGACCGGTGAAGATCCGCGCGCTCGTCAACGCCGGACACAGCGGCCAGGTCGATCGTTATCTCACCGCCACCGCCGAAACCATGAAGCGCTTCGACAAGTGGTACGGACCCTATCCCTACAAGCAGATCACGGTCGTCGATCCCGAGCCCGGCAGCCAGGCCGGCGGCATGGAGTATCCCACGCTCTTTACCGGCGAGACGACGTGGTACATGCCGAAGAATATCTACGCGGTCGAGAACGTCACCGAGCACGAGTTCGGACACCAGTACTGGTACGGCATGGTCGCCACCAACGAGTTCGAGGAGGCATGGCTCGACGAAGGCATCAACCAGTACACCGAGGGCAAGGTCCTCGGCGACTGGCTCGGGGAGCAGACCGGCATCATGGATATGGCCGGCGCAACCGTCGGGGATGCCGACCTTTCGCGGTTCTTGTATATCAACACTGCCGATACCGATCCCATGACGCGCTTTGCCTGGCTGTACATGAACGGCAACAGCTACGGCAACGTGACGTACGGCAAAACGGCGACCGTCTTGCGCACGCTGGAGGGCATCATCGGCGAAGACAAGGTGCGCGAAGCGCTGCGGCTCTGGTTCACGCGCACGCGCTTCACTCATCCGACCGGCGAAGACTTCATGAAGACGCTACAGGAGGTCGCCGGCAAGCAGGACCTGGCGTGGTTCTTCGACGCTGCCATCCGCGGCACCCAGGTGCTCGACTACGAGATCATCGGCATGCGCTCCGAACCGGTCGAGTATTGGAAAGAAGACGTCAAGCCGAAGGAAATCATGTGGCGCAGCTTCGTCACGGTCCACCGCAAAGGCGACTTCGTTCTTCCTGTCGACGTGGAGATCAAGTTCGACAACGGCGAGAAGGTTCGTGAGCACTGGGACGGACGCGATCGCTGGGTGCGCTACACCTACGACCGCAAGGGCGCGAAGGTGGAATCGGCCGAGGTCGATCCCGATCACAAGGTATGGCTCGATCGCGATCGCTTCAACAACAGCCGCACCGACATGAGCGATCGCAAACCTTCCCACAAGCTGGCCCAGGATTGGGCGTTCCTCCACGAAGTGGTAACGCAAATCTGGATGTGGCTGTTCTGAGGAGACGGCGATGACGCGCGGAGCAAACGAATACCTGGCTCAAGGCATGCGCCTGGTGGCGGAGCGCAAAGCGGTGATCGTGTCGGTCTGGCTGGCCTACCTCGGTCTGTTTGTGAGTGCGTGGTTTGGCGGCGTCGCGACGCTCAGCCGCATTACCGACGCCAGTCTTTACGCGCGACGCCTCTCCGGCGGCTTCGACCTGATCGTGTTTTTCGAATTGCTGGGACGGCAGGACATCCACGTCGGTCCGCTCCTGGTCCGCGGAATCATCAGCGCCCTCTTTCTTGGGCTGCTGCTGTGGTTCTGCCAGGCCGGCGTGCTCGCGGAATTTCTCTCGCCCGAGAGCCTCGGCGCCGAGCGTTTCTTCCAGACTTGCGGTGCTTTCTGGTGGCGCTTCGTGCGCCTGATCCTGCTGACGTGGCTCATCCTGCTGCCGACGATGGGCATTCTCGGCGGCATCCGCAGCGCACTGGTCGACGCGGCCGACAGCTCCTGGCATCTACGCCTGCCATTCGCCCTCTTCCTGAGCGTCAGCGTGATCATGCAGTTGATCGGACTGGTGCTGCGCGGATGGTTCGACACCGCCGAGTTCGACCTCATCCATCACAATCGCGCAAAGTCGCGGCGTTCCATCGGCGAAGCCCGCCGCCTCACCCGAGGATATCGCTTGCAGATTCTCTGGATTTACCTGGTCCCCGCCATCGTGATGTGGGTGATCACGCTGGGCCTGGTCGCGCTGTGGCTGGCGACGCCGGGCGGCGCGGTGGGCGTCTCGTTCCTGCTGATGCAGGCAATCATCCTGGTCTGGATCACCTGCCGCATGTGGGAGCGCGCCTCCCAGGCGCATTGGTTCCTCGACCACAGCTCGGAGATCGTCCCAGTAACCCTGCCGATCACCGAATCGGCAGTCCCGGAAGCGGCTCCGCTTCCGCCGGACATGGGACAGCCGGAAGTGGATCTGCCCTAAAAAACTACAGCTCCCCGGTGGCCGTTTAGCCTCCGGGGAGCCTACCAACTGATTCCGCCTTGCCTCCCCTGCACCGTTTCCCCCAGGATTTGAGCGCAGAGGAGTACTGCGAACTCATTTGGATTTGGGTTAAGGTGAATGGAGTATGCGGTCTCTCTAGTCCTTCGCAAATGAATCAAATGACCTAGGGAGATGGGGAAATCCACCTTAGTCCCGTCTCTTAGGCCCGGGGCGACATCTTAGGCGAGACATGACGCTCACTACTCGACGCTGGATTCAGATCGTTCTCATCGTGCTGCTGCTGGCGGCCGCCGCCCGGCTGGTCTTCGTCTTCCTAGGGCGCACGACTGAAAATGCCGGGCAGGCGAAGCAGGAATCCGCACCGCCCCTCCAGGCCGACTACTACGTTCAACCGCGCAAGCTCCACGATTACGACGCCGCCTCATTGCGTAAGGATCTTGCCGGCAAACCCGTCTGGATACGCGAGGGCTACCGCTTCACCTACTACCCCTGCGACGCACCGCGTCATCACGCCGACTTCGCCCACGAAGGCGGCACCAACGCGCCCATCGAGAAGCTCATGATCCGCGACGTCGTGTCGCAACCCGGTCCCGGCGGCAACACTCAGGTGCTCGCCGTCTTCGACAAGGATGGCCGCGATTGGTGCCTGCCGGTCGGCGTCGTCCAGGGCGAAACCCGGCAGATCTTTGCCGACGATATTTTCTTTTACGACGATCCGCACCTGCTGTATAAGCACTGGCCCGCCGATGTTTGGCAGGCGATCGATAGCCACCAGATGAAGCCCGGCATGAACGAACTACAGGCCTCATTCGCGATCGGCATGGGGACGCCGCAGGCAGGAGATGAGCGCGTGCTGCACTATCCCAACGGAGGGCATCCGCTGGTGGTCACATACCAGAACGGGCGCGCGACCCAAGTCGAACCGGACAGCGCAACACCGGCCCGCAAGTAACGGATTTCCTGGCCCGGCCATCTGCATAGCGCGGCAAGTCATCTGAAATGGAAGCAGCAGGTGCTCACGTGCGGATTTTTCGACTGGCATTCGTAGCTTCCCTTTTGGCGACGGTTCCGCTTCTCGCCGAATCGAAAACCGACCCCCACCTGACCGATACGGCTGCGGCGCTTTACCAGCGCTCCGCCTTCGCGCACGGGTACCTCCACGGATACGAACAGGGCTTCCACCTGGGGGACCTCGACATCCAGATGGGACATTTCCTTCCTGGCGTGAGAGCGCATCACGACGAGCGGCCCGACAGCCACTATCGCCCGGCCTTCGGCGACCGGGATCTGTTCAACGAAGGATTCAAGTTGGGGCTGCGCTCCGGTTACGCCGACAGCATCGGCGGACATGAATTCCGCGCCATCGCAGAGTTGCGCAAGGTTGCCGGCGGCCTCGCGGCCGAGGCGATCTCCAGGCCATTCGATCAGGCCTTCTACGAGGGATTCCTCAGCGGCCAGCGCCAGGGTGCGACCGATACTCGCGTGCTCACTGACTTCACCGGCATCGGGAGCTCGTGCCTCAAGACGCGCGCCAAGGCCGACGACCATGAGCAATACTGCGACGGCTACTCCCGGGGATTCCAGCTCGGCTACGGCGACGGACACGCCCAATTCCTGGCCGGCAACAAGGCCGTACAGACGGCCGACAACGGCAAAGGCCACTAAGTCGCAAATCCAGCAAACTGCTGACCTTCCTGCTGATCCTTCAACTTCTGCCTTAACTCTGCCGTCACCCGCTTATGACACGGGATGCAGAGCGTCCGCATGTTCGCCAGCGAGCACTCGCCTCCGCCTTCCACCACTGGAACGATGTGGTCGGCGTCCCATAGCGCCTTGATGCGGCTCACTGGAACGCCCAGCTCGGAACAGCGGCGCTGGCGCCCACGCCAGTTCAGCTTGCGCAGCGCAGACGAAAGCTGCACGGTGTTCAGCCCGCAGAGGCAGCACACGCCTTTGTCGCGGCGAAAGACCTGGTCGCGCAGGTATCCGGGATCCGACCGCAGCCGCCACTCGTGCACGCAGTTGTCGCTGCAAAACGTCCGGCGCGGCGGCTCGACTTCCTTGGCGCAACGACGGCACAGGACGCGCCCGTTCGCACTGCGCGGCATGTAGCGCTTCTTCGCCCAACCTCCCGGCTGCTTCCGTCGTGTGCTCATGATCGCGTGGAGGGCCGGCGCCTGTCCCGAGCGTAGTCGAGGGGTCCCCGCCGGCCGCTTGCATCATGCCGCAAGCGGTCGCTAGGCGCGAAGTAATTTCACAGATGCCGTCCTCTGCGACCTCTGTGAGACCTTCGTGTCCTCTGTGTTGAGCTTTTGCTTTGGAGCTATTCCGCGCTTTGAGCCAGCGGAGCCGCTGCCTGCGCAGCCCGCGTCTTCTTCATCGCCCAGGTGACGATTCGCCATCCCAGCAGCACCCCGAGGATCACGGCGTACCGCAACGGCTTGGAGATATCGGCTTTCACCAGCCACCAGTAGTGAATCACGCCGCAGATGGCGCTGGCGTACACCAGCTTGTGCAGCGATGCCCATTTCTTCCCCAGCTTGCGGATGGCCCACTGCGTCGACGTCACTGCCAGCGGGATCATCAGCGTCAACCCCAGCATCCCCACGGTGATGAAGCGCCGCTTCACGATGTCGGCCCACATCTCGTGGAGGTCGAAGAACTTGTCCAGCCAGAGCCAGGTGGTGAAGTGCAGGATGCCGTAGAAGAAGGCGTACAGGCCCGTCATGCGGCGGAAGCGGATGAGCCAGTTCTGCCTGGTAAGGCGGCGCACCGGCGTGATCGCCAGCGTGATGAGCAGGAAGATGATCGTCCAGTCGCCGGTCGAGTGCGTGATCACCTCGATCGGGTTCGCGCCCAGGTCCTGGTGGAAGCCCTTCCACGCCAGCAGCGCCAGCGGCACCAGGCACAGCGGGAAGACGACAAACTTCAGCGCGACGATGTGCTTGTTCTTCACTAGAAATTCTTGCGTAGGTCCATGCCGGAATACATCGACGCCACCTGCGCCTCGTATCCGTTGAACATCAGCGTCTTGCGCTTAAAGAACTCGCCGATGCGGCGCTCGGTCGCCTGGCTCCAACGCGGGTGGTCGACCGTCGGGTTCACGTTCGAGTAGAAGCCGTACTCGTTCGGGGCGCTCAGGTTCCACGTGTTGATCGGCTGCTTCTCCACGAACTTGATCTGCACGATCGACTTGATGCTCTTAAACCCGTACTTCCACGGCACCACCAGCCGGATGGGAGCGCCGTCCTGGTTCGGAAGCACGTCGCCATACAGGCCCACCGCCAGGATCGCCAGCGGGTTCATCGCTTCGTCGAGCCGCAGGCCTTCGACATACGGCCATTGCAGCACGCTGCCCTGCTGCCCCGGCATCTCGCCCGGGCGGTAGACGGTGGTGAACTCCACGTACTTCGCCTTCGGCTGCGCGTCGAACTGCTTCAGGAAGCTGCCCAGCGGAAACCCGACCCACGGGATCACCATCGACCAGCCTTCCACGCAGCGATGCCGGTAGACGCGCTCCTCCAGCGGGTTCTGCTTCAGGATGGTGTCGATGTCGACCGTCTTGGAACCTTTGACCAGGCCCTCGACCTTCACCGTCCACGGACGCGGATGGAACTTCTGCGCCATGCCCGCCGGCGTGTATTTGTCGGTGTCGAACTCGTAAAAGTTGTTGTAGTTGGTGATGTCTTTGTAGGAGTTCTGCTTCTCGTCGGTGCTGAAGGCGCTCTTCGAGAATTGCAGCTTCGGAGTGTCGGCCAGCGCCACCTCGGGTGGCGTGCTCATCCGCTCGAATCCGGCCTTGGCCACCACGGCCGCGCCCACCGCTCCCGCGCCCAACGCGAGAAACGACCGTCGGTTCAGGTAATGCTTCTTGTCGGTAATTTCCGACGACTTGATATCGTCAGGTTTGCGGATCAGCATTTCTCCTCCGAACTCGAACACGTAGGGCCGGACGTCTCGTCCGGTCATTCGCCGCGCAGCGGCGAAGCAAACTCTTCCTGAATCGCGCTTGGCGCCCGGGCGGGCGCTTCCCTCGTAACCTTAGATATCCCAATACGATAGAAGTTTCAAGGAAACTCAGCGTCGGCGGAGGCTAGTGCGGTACTGCGCTTTTGAACACATACGCATACAGCATGACGATCGCTCCCACCACCGACGCCAGCGCGATCGAATGCCAGAAGACGTAGCGCAAGATCTTTCCCTCGTTCCCTACCTGGTTCGTCGCGGCGGTCGCCACCACGATGGATTGCGCGTCCACCATCTTCCCCATGACGCCGCCGGCGCTGTTCGCCGCGCCCATCAGGATCGGGCTCAGGCCGAGCTGTTCTGCAGTTATCTTCTGCATGCCGCCAAACAAAGCATTCGACGACGTGTCGCTTCCCGTCAGCGCCACGCCGAGCCAGCCGAGAAATGTCCCGAAGAACGGAAAGAAGGCGCCCGTTCGCGTGAACGCGATGGCGAGCACCGCGTCCATGCCGGAATAGCGCGTGATGAACCCCAGCCCGAGCATTAAGCAGATGGCGTTTCCGGCGGAACGCATGCGCACCAGCGTCTTCACAAACAGCCGGCCCTGTTCGCGCGGACCAATGCCCAGCAGAAATCCGGAGACGATCGCCGCGAGGAACACGCTCGTTCCCGTCATCGACAGCCAGTTGAAGTCGTACTTCGCCGGCTCTTGCGTCGGCTTGGCGACCACCGGACGGTCGCGTACGACCTGGCGATGAAGCCCCGGAAAATCCCAGCCACCCTGCGACGCCGATGGTGTCGTCCACCGATCCATCGCTTTCTTCACCGGTGGCATGCCCCACAGCAGGACGCAAAGCGTCAGCAGCGCAAATGGCATCCACGCGCGCGCGATCTCGCGCCCGGAATGCTTGTATGGATTTTCTTCGGCCAACGACCGACGACCAACGTCCGACGACGCTTTATCTTCCGCGAACGTCCAAATCCTCTTCGGCTGCCAGAACCGCAGCAGCACCAGCGCCGCGATGAGCGACACCACGCCACTGGCGATGTCCACCAGGTTGGCGTCGATGTAGTTCGACCACAGAAACTGCACCAGCCCGTGCGAGACGCCAACCGTCAGAATCGCCGGCAGCACTTCGAACGTCTCCGCCCAGCCGACCATTACCCGCACCAGCCAGAACGGCACGATTACCGCGGCAAACGGCAGAATGCGCCCGATCATGGCGTTCAACTGCGGCTCCGGCAGCGCAGTCACGAAGGCCAGCATGTGCACAGGCGTCCCGATCGCTCCCCATGCTACCGGCGCGGTGTTCGCAATCAGGTTCAGCGTGGCGGCGTGGAACGGACTGAATCCCAGCCCGATCATAAACGCGCCCGCAATCGCCACCGGCGATCCGAATCCCGCCGCGCCCTCAAGAAATGCGCCGAAGCAGAACGCCACCAGCAGCACCTGTAGCCGGCGGTCGGGCGTGATCCGCGCGATCGACTGCTTCATGATCTCGAACTGCCCTGTGTGTACCGACAGGTCGTAGAGATAGACCGCCGCCACCACGATCCACGCGATCTTCAGCCCGTACGCCATGCCGTAGAGGAACGCAGCACCGGCCAGCCGCACCGGCATGGTGAAGATGGTGGTTGCGATCGTGACTGCCACCAGCGCGCCCGCTCCCGCCGCGACAGCCGGCTTCACCTTCCCCGCTACCAGCAGGCCGAACAGCACCACCAGCGGCACCGCTGCCACCAGCGATGAGAGCCACCAATGTCCGAATGGATCGTAGAGCTGCGTCCAGGTCATAGACGGATGCGGAACCTCAGCTTTTACGGGAACGCTCGAACGGAAGCAAGCGTTATTCGTCCGACAAAATAGAAGAGGTGCAGCACCGATGTTCGAACCGTGTCACTTCGCTCCGCGGAAGTGCATATCCATGAACTTCAGATATTGATCCCAATCGAACGGCAGGACGTCGTGTTTCCCATCGCGGATGTGGTACCCGATCGTGTGCATGATTGGCTGGTTCATCTCCGGCATCTGGTCCGTGCCGAGGTCCTTCTCGCCCAGCAATCGGTACACCGGACCCGCCGCCACGCAAGCCACGAACTCGCCCTTGGGATCCGCCCACTGATCGTCGACCGCGCCGGTCACATAGACCGGACGCGGCGCAATCAGCGCGATCAGTTCGTGCGTATCCACCGGGAGCTGATCGACGTGCGCGGCAAATTCCGCCAGCTTCGGCGCGAACCAGTAGCCATAACGCGTTGTGATGCTGGCGATCGTCTCGCCGTAATCCCGCCGCGCCAGCGACGCGCCTCCCTCTCCCGGACAGTTTGCGATCACCATCGCAAATCGCTGGTCGGACGCGCCGGCCCACAACACTGCCTTGCCCAGCCGCGAGTGGCCCATGACGGCGACTCGTTTCGCGTCCACGTCCTTGTCGCGTTCGAGGTAATCCATCGCTCGGCTCAGTCCAAACGCCCACGCGCCAATCGAACCCCAGTCGCTGTTGCGCGGCTGCTGCGCGCCGAATATCTGTCGCACGCCGTACTTGTATCCGTCGGCGAAGTCCGGCTCGATCTGCTGGTAATAGATCGTGGCGACGCCGTAACCGCGCTCCAGGATCTTTTGGACTTCGAGCGTCTTGTCGGTTCCTCGAGACGCCTCTGTCGCGCGCTCCGGCTGATGCGTTCGCGCGTTCCACACTTCGGGCAACCGCACCGCCGGATCGCTGATCACTGCATGGTTGCCGCGAAAATTCAGCGACAGGATCAACGGCACAGGCCCCTTTGCGGCCGCCGGAAGATAGATCAGCACGTCTTCGGCCGGACCATTCTTGTCGCCGGAGAAGTAGATCCTGACCTGCTTGCGGATTGCCTTACCGCCGAGCGCGTGCCGATCCTCGTCGAAGACTTCGTACCGGCTCTTCCGCGGTTTCGGACTGTGGCCGAACCAATTGTCTTCAAACAGCGCGAGGATTTCTGTCCGCCGCTTCGGCCAGTCGCGTGCCGTGCGTACCGGCTTGCCGTCGTTGAACACCAGCGGATCGGGCAGCGTGTACGTCCCGACCTTCGACTCGTCGTAGTTCGCCGCCGGGGCAGGATTCTGCGTCGCCGAATTTTGCGCCGTCGCAGCAGCAACAAGAAGGAGAAGCTGGAAGATGCGAAGAGTGCGAAAGACCCTCATGGACGCGAAATTATATCTTCCCGCAACGGGCTAATCCCCAGAGGCTTTCTGAATCCGTCTTGATCCGCGTCCGCGGTTGCTTCTCTTCCCTTCGATAATTCGCCTCCGGCAATTCGGCAATCTGCGGCCACACCGCGCGTCCCGCGCGCATCTCTCTACTGATTGCCTGCGAAGAGGAAGAAACACAACGTGGATGCCGCTTTTCACTCGACCGGCTTCATGGTCGTATCGCTGATCGCTATCTTTGTCCTGGCCATGGGCCTGATCCAGGCGATCTTCGACACCGGCCCGCGCTACAAGCTCTCCACCGCGAACCTGCCGCCCAACGACACTCCGGAATTCCTCGACACGCTGGAAGCTCTCACTGACGCCAAGATCCAGCACCAGACCCACATCGAGGTACTCACCAACGGGCAGCAGTATTACGAAGCCGAGCTCGACGCCATTCGACACGCCGAGGAGAGCATCAACTTCGAGGCTTACATCTTTCAGCGCGGCGAAATCGCCAGCCGTTTTCTGCAAGCCCTTACCGAGCGCGCGCGTGCCGGCGTCAAGGTCAACATGGTTTGCGACGCGGTCGGCAGCGTCGGCACATTCAAGTCCGAACTCAAGGAGCTTCGCGACGCCGGCGGCAAATTCGCCTGGTATCACCCGTTGTGGTGGAACACCTGGACCGCTTTCAACAACCGCACCCACCGCGAGATCATCGTCGTCGACGGCAAAACGGCTTTCGTCGGCGGCTCCGGATTCGCCGACCACTGGATCAAGACCACCGGCCACAACGATCCCCAGTGGCGCGACACCATGGTCAAAGTCCAGGGCGACGCCGTAACGCGTATCCAGGCGATCTTTGCCGAGAATTGGCTGGAATCGACCGGCGACGTCATTACCGGCTCGGCTTACTTCAAATTCACGAACGCCAACGAAAACACCCGCGCGATTGTGGTGGCCAGCTCACCCGGCGCCGGCGGATCCACCCATTCGCGCGTGCTCTTCCAGATGCTGATTGCGTCTGCGCGCAAGTCCGTAGACATCACCACGCCATATTTCCTGCCTGAGAGGAGCCTCGTCCAGGCGATCCAGGCCGCCTGCCGCCGCGGCGTGCAGGTCCGGTTGCTCGTCCCCGGAGATCACTCCGACCACTTCCTCTCTCGCCGTTCCAGCCGACGTCGATACGGACCGCTGCTCGAGGCCGGAGCGCACATCTTTGAGTATCAGCCGTCGATGATCCACGCTAAGATCCTCGCCATCGACGGCCTCTGGAGCGTGGTCGGCTCGACAAACTTCGACAGCCGTTCTTTCCGGTTGAATGACGAAGTCAATCTCGCCGTGGCCGACGAACGGCTCTATAACCGGTTGGAAGAGGACTTCCGCCGCGATCTCGCCCAAAGCCGCGAGATCACCCTCGACCACTGGAAGCATAGGTCTATCTTCGAGCGCGTGAATGAATACCTCGGCTGGGTGCTGGAGCGGCAGGAATAATGACGTATCGCCGGCGCACGCCCTGAGCGAAGTCGAAGGGTCTCGCCGGCCAGACGAATCTCCCCAATTGTCATCACGAGGCGCGCAGCGCCGAGGGATCTGCTTTTCTGCCTCTGTGCCTAGCTCTTGCCCTAGTGTCTGCCCCTCTGCAACTCCTTAACCAGCGCATCCCTCGAGATCACGCCCTTCTCTTCCAGCAACCGGAGCATCATCCCCAGCGCCGCCTCCACGGTCGCGTCGCGCTCCATCTTCTTCGCCGCCGCAACCGACACCAGTTCCTTGGTCCCGCCCGACAGCTCATGAATCACGTGGGCCAGTTCCTTCCAGCGCTCCGGATCGACGTGCGTGAAGCCCACGCCCATTCCCATCGACACATGCGACGTCCGCACCACGCCCTTGATCGGAATGCCAATGGGCCCGACTTTCAGCATCATCTCGACACTGGTGTCGACCGGCAACGGTGACATCGTCTCCGCGTAGCAGCCGCCCAGGCTTAGGTCGCTCATCTTCAACAGCGACACCTGTTCCGTTCCCCCGCGCTTGAGCTCGATTTCGGCGTTGGTCGGGAATCGCGGATAGCGCCGCCGCTCAGCCGGAGGCGCCGTGATCTGCAAGCGCTTGTCTCCCGCCGGAATCGCCGCCGTCGATTTTCCAGCCGCAGCCTTGGCCGCCGCTTGCGCCGGAGCTTGGGCCGGCTCATTCGTCCCGGACTCCAGCGCCTCGGCCCACAGGCACTTCGACTCGTCCAGGCACTGCACTCCGATGTGGTCCGCCTTTTCCGTTCCTGGCTTTCCCACCCAGATCACGCGGAAGCGCGCCTTCTGGTCGAGATACTTCAGTCCCAGGATTTCGCCTTCGTGAACCGGGGGAACATCCTTCAATCGCGCGCCGAACGCGCTGATCTCCACCGTCTCCGCCGTCGCCGTGAATGCCTTGCTCTCTACGTCGAGTCCCCAGACCTGCACCTTCAGGTGCAAGTCCACCCGCAACTCGCGCAGCACTTCCTTGGACGTGTGGGTGTGAGCCATCGAGACCACCGCCACCTTTCTTTGCGTCCAAAGCTTACCCCTTCCGCGGCGCCCCACCACTACACCAACGTGCCAGCACTACGGTGGGAGCAGGTTTGGGAGCACGGTGGGAGCACCGGGCTTTAGCCCGGTGAATGTCGTTCCGGATGAATGATCGGGCTTTAGCTCCGGCTCCGCGCCCTCGCTTTGGTCGGCTTTGCTGTTCAATTCCGCAATCCCGCAGTCCCGCAATTCTCGAAACCGAGTATCTTGTTAGGTGGTCTTTCTCGCCACTAGCCCCTATGCAGCTGCGGATCTCCACTTACAACATCCACAAGTGCCGCGGACTCGACGGCCGCACGCGCCCCGAGCGCATCGCCGCCGTCCTTCGCGATGTCGATGCCGATATCGTGGCGCTCCAGGAAATCCTCGGAGCGGGCGAATCGCTCAAGCGCGATCAACTCCACGCCCTCAAGCGCGAGCTCCCGGATTACGAAGTCGTTTTCGGCGAGAACCGCAAGATTGGCACGGCTCAATACGGCAACGCCATCCTCAGCCGTCTTCCGGTGGAAGGATTCCGCAACTACGACCTGACCTGGCGCGGCTGTGAGCGCCGGGGCTGCCTCCGTGCCGACGTGCGCTTGCGCGGTGGCAATATCCTGCACGTTTTCAACGTTCACCTTGGCACCGCGTTTTTCGAGCGCCGTCACCAGGGACGCGTCCTCACCGCCAACGTCGTCCGCTCCGAGTTGCGCGGCCCCCGCGTCGTGCTTGGCGACTTCAACGAGTGGACCCGCGGTCTCGCCACGCGCCTGCTGGCTTCCGACCTCGAAGAGCCGGATATCGAACGCTTCCTCCGGCGCAAGAAGACGTACCCCGGCGTCCTGCCTGTCCTCCATCTCGACCACGTGTATTACGACCGCTCGCTCCACCTCGAGAACTTTTACCTGCACCGCAAACGCCCGGCTCTCGTCGCCTCGGATCATCTGCCAATGGTCGCCGTCTTCCGCATCGCCGCCCAGAAGACGCAAGATGACCTCGGCCTCGTCGCCCGCTAGCCAATCCGATGGAGGCCCGCCGCCCTCGGCGGGCTCATGCAGCCACGAAACAAAAAGCCGGAAGCTCATCGCCTCCGGCTCTTCAATTCCGCAGACCCGCAGTTCCACACTCCCGCAGTTATTCCCCGACGATCATCTGCCCTCTCTTCAGCACGCGATCGAAGAAGTCCGCTTCCGCCGTGTACGCGCGCACCCAGCTACGCCACAGCAGGAAGTCGTGAATCTCGTCGGGGAACACGAGCTGTTCGAATGGAACCTTTTGCGCGCGCAGCCGTTGCGCCAGATCCACTGTCTGGGTGAACGCTACGTTGCGGTCGTCGTCGCCCTGGATGAGCAGCACCGGCGACCTCCACTTGTCGATCGACGAGTTCGGTGACGCGTCGAACGCCACCTTCGCCGCCTCGCGCGCGTCCGGCGCCGTGTCCCCAGCCGCGCCTCCGCGATTCATCCGCATCGACCAGTCGTGCACGCCGTGCATGTCCACGCCAGCCTTGAAGATGTCGGAGTTCCGCGCCAGCCCCATCGCCGTCAGATATCCGCCGTAGGAACCGCCCCACAACCCAACCTTCTGCGGATCAACGATCGGCAGCCCCTGCAAATACTTCCCCGCCGCGACGACGTCTTTGTATTCGGAACCGCCTCTGGCTCCGCCGTCCACGACTTCGCGGAACGCGCGCCCATACATGATGCCCGTCCGGTAATTCACGCTCAGCACCACGTATCCCTGGCTCGCCAGGTACTGATTCTCCGCATACGAGTTGTGGTAGTACTGCATGTAATGGAACCCGAGGATCATCTGGCGCCGCGATCCGCCGTGCATGAAGACAAGCGCGGGCCCAGGCTGCGTGCGGCCCTTGGGGACGAACAGCTGGCCGTGAATCGTCCAGCCGTCTTCGGCTTTGAAGATCACCTGCTTCGGCTCGACGAGTTCGGAAGCCGCTGGAAAATCTTTCGGGATTAGGTCGCCGGCGATCATCTTGCGTCCACTGTTGGCGAGGATGTAAGGCATCTTCGGTGACGTCCCGCTGGAACCGAAGCAGACCACGTACTTACCGTCCCCGGTTTCTTCCGGCTCGAACTCCGATCCCGCGCCGGTTGATAGCGCCTGCGGTGTTCCGCCCGAGGCGGCGACGCGCCAGATGTGGCGGCGGTCGATGTCGAGCGGATCGTTCTTCGGATCGTTCGACGAGTAGATCAGGCTCTTCGCGTCGTGCGCGAGGATCACGTGCTCGACGTCGAAGTCGCCGGGCGTGAGCGGCGTCTCCGCGCCGCCGGTCGCGGGAATCGAATACAGGTGATTCCAGCCGTCTTTCTCATACGCAAACGTGATGGCGCCGTCGGCGAAATTGAACGACTGGCGTTCGGTCAGTCCCGGAAACGAGCTGACCAGGTCGGTGCCGCTGTGCCACACGGCTTTGGCGGAACCGGTCGTGGGATCGCCTACCCAGATCGACCACGGATTCGGACGCAGCGGCATCGACGGCTGGCGCTGCATCTGGCCGTGCGTGCGGACGAACGCGATCTGCTTGCCGTCCTTCGACCAGCGCGGCAGCGAATCGCGATCCACGCTGGGCTGCAACCAGAGAATGCTGGGCTTGCCGATCTCGTAGATGCCGATGAAGCCGTGATCGCCGCGGCTGCTGACGAAAGCAATCTTTTTCGAGTCGGGCGACCACTTCGGCTGCGCGTTGTCGCCGCGGATGTACGCCATCGGCTTGGCCGGAGTCTTACCGTCAACCGGCGCCATCCATATCTGCCGCCGCGCCGACCACACCACCCACTGGCCGTCGGGCGAAACCTGTATGTCTTCGCAGCCCTCGTTGCCGCACTCCATGGTGCCGAGCAGGCGTGGCTGTCCGCCATTCGCGTCGACGGCGAACACCTGCTGATGCGGCTGATCGGTGCTGCTCGCCGGGCCGGCGACCTGTCCTTCGCCGTTGGTTTCGCTGCCGCGCGCATAGAGCACCGTCTTGCCATCCGGCGTGAGAACCACGCTGGCGATGGGCATCCCGTCGTCGGCCGTGTAGTTGGTCACCTGGCGCGCCTTGAAGTCCGGCGCGTCGGCGACAAACACGTTGCGCACGCCCTTGGCGTCGAAGCTCCAGGCGATGCGCGCGCCGTGATCAGAAGTCGTGAGCTCGCTCGGAAACGGTGAGCTCATCACCTGCTCGATGCTGAACTTCTGCGCAGCGGCCGGCAGACAAAAAAGAAGAATGGCTAAGACCAGCTTGGGGACGCGGCTGTAGGGATTCATGCGCGGAACTTTAGAATGCCGGATCGCAAAAGGCAAGAATCACTCTTCGTCCTTCGTGTCTTCGTGGTGAATCGAGCTTCACCCTCGTTTAGCGGCGCGCGCACGCTGCGGCTTGGGCTTTGCTTTGCTCTGGAACGTCAGATTGAGTTCCACGGCGGCGCGGATGAGGTTCTTCAACGCCGCTTCGTTGATCTTGTCGCCTTCGTGGATGTCGATAGCGCGCCGCATGTTCCCTTCCAGGCTGGCGTTGAAAAGGCGTGCCGGGTCTTTCAGCGAAGCTCCGCGGGCGAACGTCAGCTTCACGACGTTCTTGTGCGTCTCGCCGGTGCAGACGATGCCGGCGTGAGAGAAGACTGGCGTGCCTGCCGACGTCGGCTTCACCCACTTGCGCTCCTCGACGATCTCCGGGTCGGCGGCGTGAATAATCGCGCGGACCTTCGCCAGCATCTCGCCGCGCCAGTCGCCCAGATCCTTTATCTTCCAGTCGATGAATACAGAGCCGGAATCCGCCACTCCGTTTTTCTTCATGGCTATCCCCTCGCGCTCATTCTCGCGAGGATCGGCGAAATTGGCAACAACCTGCTACTCACGCCCGAGCACCCGGTCACCATCTGTGACCAGCAGCAACTCTCGCTTCTGCATCCCGCGGCGAAAAGATGCAATCCAATTAAGGAGACCTCAAAAGGAGACCGAACCATGAAGTTGCGAGTGCTACTCGTGTTTGCGCTGACTCTCGCCACAGTCCCCGCTGTGCTCGGGTCCGACAAGGCGGAAAACCGGAAAAACATCACCCTGGGCGAGACGGCCCAGGTCGGAAGCACCACCCTGAAACCGGGCGACTACCGCGTGGAATGGGAGGGCACGGGACCGAACGTGAACGTGAATTTCCTGCAAGGCAACAAGGTCGTGGCGACCGTCCCCGCCACGCTGCAGAACAAGAATTCCCGTACGACCAACATCTTCATGAAGGAGGAGGGCAACGGGAACAGGGCCGTGACCGAGATCGACTGGAAGAACACTTCTCTCGTCTTCCAACCGGGCGCGATGGGCAACACGAACAACACGCCAACGACAAGCCGCTAGCGTGAGCTGACGGCAGGGTTCAGTCCCGCTCCTCCGACGAGGAGCGGGATTTTTGTTTGCGAAAGGCTCAAGGTTCCGCGCAGAAGCACAGAGACTCGTTCATCTCAGCGACTCTGTGTCTCTGCGTCAGAGCCCCCTCGGTATAATGCGCGCGAGGTGCCCATGCCCGAAGACAGCTTTGCCGCCAGCCGCTGGACCGCCGGGAACCGCGTCTTCCCTACCCGCATCGTGGTGACGCCCGAACACGTGCTGCGCATCAAGCCGAAGTTCTTCGGCCAGACGGAAGAGAGCATCGCCATCGACAAGGTCGCGTCGGTGCAGATCAACACCGGAGCCGTGTGGTCCGACATCCGCATCGACTCTTCCGGCGGCACCAATCCCATCACCAGCCACGGGCACACCAGGAAAGACGCGCAGCACATCCGCGACCTGATCGAGAAGTACCAGAAGGAAGCGCCGGCAACCCAGAAGCGTTGACCGTGCACAGTTCACAGTGAAGCTTGGCGGACGAGTCTCGCGCATCAACACTCCGCGACGTCGCCGCCGGACCATAATGTAAGCTGCTTCGCTAGCGGAGGCATTGTGCGAATCTGGCTCATTCTGATCTTTGTGGCGGCAGCGATTTCGGCCGCAGCACAAAAGAATCAAGGCTGCTGCACGATTCGAATCGATGTGGTTTACGCGAATGGGGGGCATGCGCCGGCACAACTGAGTGTCCGGCTTGCAAAGGGCGTGGATGGGATGATGGTCGGAATGGCGAATACGAACACGCAGGGAACGGCTGAATTTTCCGGACTCGATCCTGGTAACTACCAGGTTGTTGTTTCCGGTGACGGCATCGAGACCGCGTCGAGTGGGTCCATCGAAGTCAATGACTGGAACACGTTCCAAAGTCAGATGGTCGTAGTGCGCTCCAGCGCGCAGATAAACGCAGGACAGTCGCCGACTGTGGTCGCCGCGGATTTGAATGTCCCTCCCAAAGCGGCGAAGGAGTACAACCACGGCAACGAAGAAATGAAGAAAAAGAATTGGGAGAAGGCCATCGAGCGATTCACAAAGGCAATCGAAATTTATCCGCAATTCTCCGCGGCGTATAACAACCTGGCGGTTTGCTACGGCCAACTCGGCCAAAAGGAACAGCAGCGGAAGGTGCTCGAAAAGGCGATTACGGTGAATGAGAGATGTGTGCCTGCCCTTATCAACCTCGGCGACATCGACATTCGAGAGCGCAATTTTACCGAAGCGAATTCATTGCTCGATAAAGCGCTGAAGGTTGAACCGAATAACGTGGAAGCGCTGTCCTACATGGCACAAGTAAATCTTGCCGAAGGACAGTACGATTTGGCGGTTGCCACGGCGCGGAGAGCGCACTCCCTTGCTCATCGGGACTACGCAACGGTGCACTTCACGGCCGCGAGTGCGCTGGAGCACGAAGGGCGCATCCAGGACGCAATCGTCGAGCTGCAAACCTTTCTGGAAGAATCTCCGAAAGGCTCCAACGCCGATGCAGCGCGAAAGGCTATCGCTGGTTTGGAGAATCGTTCTCGATAGCAGAGCGGCGTTTGGCCGAAGAATGCAACCGACGTCCACATGATTGCCGCGTGCCACTTATGCGGCAAGCTGTCCTTGTCAAGAATGACGGCTGCAATGACCGCAAGAGCAATGCCGATCCAACCTGGGGTGTTGTCGCTGACGGGAAATGGTCCTTTCGCCACCAAGTTCGTGCTGATGCGCCCGTCGACCCGGTAATCGCTTCACGTTACGACTGATTCCTTCCATTCCGCCGTTTGCAGGTTATAATCCCGCGCAAATCCAGCGCTGCGGTTTGTGAGAAAGCCCGCGGCAGATCACCTTGAATGTGGGGTCGGCCATGAGTCTTCGTGTGTCTTCGTCTGCCGGTGGGCAATTCCGCTACGCCTTCGTCATCACGCTTTTGTTGCTCTCTTCTTCCGCCATTGCCCAATGCAACCTCAATGGAAACTGGGCTGGCACCTACTCCGGCACCGAGGTGCTGAACGGCGTCAACACTCCCGATCACGGGACCGTCTCACTCACGATCTTCAATGCGACGGCAACGACGTTCAATGTGACGCTCACCACCATCAATGCGGCCGGAGAGGGCGACTCGAATAGCTTTGTCGGAACCCTAAGCGGCAACTCCCTCACCTTTTCGCACTTCGACGCAACGGGTGGCGGCACGGTCAACGCAACCGTCGCCTCGAACTGCACCAGCATGACCGGAACCTACAACGTCAACGATGTCAATGACATCTCGAACGGATCCTTCAGTCTGACGAAGAATAGCGCCACCCTCTCGATCAGCGAGGTCACCTTCCAGTCGGCCGTCGTCGGTAAATCGACTGGGACGCAGTCATTAACCCTGACGAATAGTGGCTCCTCCGGTCTATCCCTCGGCCCTCCGACGACGACTGGCGATTTCTCCGCTACCACCACTTGCAGTGCGAACCTCCCTCCGGGAACCGGATGCTCCATCGGTGTAACGTGCAATCCGACGGGGCCTGGTATTCGCACCGGCACGCTCTTTATCAACGACCAGAACAAGAGCCCCATCGGTTCCGCACCCTTGACGTGCAGTGGCGTCGCTCCACTTGCCGGCGCGGGTTTCTTCCCGCAATCCGGATGGTGGTGGGACTCGAGCCTCAACGGCACCGGCTTCTTCATCGAATACGGCGGAAACTCCGGCCAGGGACTCTTCGTCGGTGGATTTCTCTATGACTCCGCCGGCAATTCGACGTGGCTCGTCTCGACGGGTCCTCTGACCAGCGCGAAATACACCAGCACCTGGATTAAAACCGCGGCCGGCCAGACGCTCACCGGTCCCTACAAGGCGCCGAGCCAGACTGTGGTTGCCAACATCACCCTCAGCTTCACCGACGCCACCCACGCTGTGCTTACACGGCCCGACGGAACCCTGATCAACTTGACCAGGTTCACCTTCAGCGCCCTGCCGCCGAATCCGCCGACGAAGCCGGTTGGCGGCGCGCCGCAGTCCGGCTGGTGGTGGGCAGGAGATGCGTTCTCGGGTACGGGATACGGGATCGAGATCCAGGGCAGCAATGTCTTCGTCGTGGCATACGTCTACGACAATAACGGCGCCCCCGTCTGGTACCTGGCGACGGGAGCGCTCACCTCGCCCAACAACTACAGCGGACAATGGGACCTCTATGCCGGCGGTCCGCAGTTGACCGCGCCGGAGGGAACCTACACCGCTCACACCGTGGCAGGCGCCAGCGTCCCAATGACGCTGAGTTTTGCCGACGGCGCCAACGGAACGCTCACCATGGGCAGCGTCGTCATCCCCATCACGAGGTTCCAGACGTACTGAATGCTCGCTGTTCAGTGAGTTGGAGCGGGATCACGACGGGCGCCCTTCGCCTTCCTTTGGCGAAGCGTGCGGACTTCCTTCTTTCGCGCGAAGGCGCCGCGCGCATTTCCCAATCTCGACAGACCAGCCCCGAGGGCGGCACCGAACTTAGCCCACGGCGCCAGCCGTGGGTCAAAGTCCCACGAAAAATCCCAACCCGCTTTAGCGGGCGACACATTCTTGCGGAGGGCGTCAACCCGACGCGCACTGCTCGCAATCGCACCTTGCCGCGACCCCATTTCTGTCAATGACGCTCGCCACCTCGACGCGTGTCCGCAATCACCGCCTCCCAAACGGCCGCGCGCTATTCTCCCAAGCGATACCCACACTGGGTACCGTTCTGGAACCAACGCTCTTTGACAACCTACAGATCGCCCGGGATCTCTGGCTGCTAAGTCCTTTAGATTTCGGGATCGACGGGATCAATCCCTAGGGCGTACCCCCGTCATGGATCAGTCGAGGGATCGACAGGGATCGCTCAGGGATCGACTGGGATAAGTCCTTTAAACACAGGGATCGCAGGGATCGATCCCTGGGGACACCCGCGCCTTCCAATGACGGGAGTGCGACGCCTGTATACAATATCCGCAGCCACTCCTTCGCGAAGAGGACCAAATGCGATTCCGGATTCTTGCCCTCATATCGATCCTGACCGCTCTCGGTGCGGCGGGACAGGCACCGCCCGCGACTCCGCCCGTTCCGCCGGATATGTCTCTTCCCGAGGGCGCGGCGAAGGTCGAGCAGACGTCGCTCGGCAAGCGCGACAAAGCGGCGCTGGTGGCAAGTTTCGACGGGCTTGGCGAGAGCTTCGAAGGGCCGCAGGGCAAGGCGACGCTGCGCAATCCGTCGGACAACAGCCTGGCGGTCGGGCGCGACCACATCGTGGTCACGGTGAACTCGCGCATGGCGATCTTCACCAAGAAGGGCACGAAATACGACACGACCGGCAAGGTGCTCTACGGTCCAGTGAACACGAACAACGTCTTCAGGGGATTCGGCGGGCAGTGTGAAGCGTCGAACAACGGCGACGCGGTGGTGCGGTACGACCAGTTGGCGGATCGGTGGCTGATCGTTTTGCCCCTCTTCCGTCGCGGGCCGGAGCGTCCGGATCAGCCGCCGGAGTGGACGGCCAGCGAGCACTCGTACCTCAGCCCGCCGGGAGTGAAGGGACAGCCTGGAGCGGCGGCAACGCTGTATCAGCCTCCGAAGCCCGAACCGGCGACGGCGGAGAACCCGCAGCGTCCGCGCGGAGAGCGTCCGCCACAGCTGAAGGGACCGTACTCGATGTGCTATGCGATCAGCACAGGGCCGGATCCACTGGGGTCGTACTACCGGTATGAATTTCTCAGGCCGCTCTTCCCTGACTATCCGCGTCCGGCCGTGTGGCCCGATGGATACTACGTGCCGACGAGCACGGGGGACACGGTCATCCAGAAGCACACGTGTGCTGTCGATCGGCAGAGCATGCTGAAGGGCAAGCCGGCGACCGAGCAATGCTTCATCGTCGACAACGTGAACTTCCTGAACAACGCCGACGTTGACGGCAAACAGGCGCCTCCGCGTGGAGCGCCGAACGTGGTAATCGCCGCCGGAGGAACGCAGCTTAAGGGCAAGTTGGAAGATGACGGCGTGTACTACTGGAATTTCTCCGTGAATTGGAAACATCCGGAACGTTCCATGCTGAAAGGCCCGACGAAGATCGAGGTCGCGCCGTATCACTACCTTTGTGGCGGCCAGCTGACGAACTGCGTGCCGCAGCCCGGAAGCGAGCGGCGTCTGGACGCGCAGGGCGACAAGATCATGTCGCGGCTGGTGTACCGGAAGATCGGCGGGCAGGAATCGATCGTTGGCGTGCATTCGGTGAACACGTCGGCCGCCGGCGGAGGCGTGCGTTGGTACGAGTTCCGCGTGAACAAAGACCGGTCTGTCGCGCTGCATCAGCAGGGCACGTACGCGCCGGATGCGGCGTTTCGCTGGATGGCGAGCCCGGCGATGGATCGGTTCGGGAACATCGGGATCGGGTATTCGTTCGGCGGGCCGAAGGATTTTGCGGGCCAACGATTCGCGGGGCGTGCGGCAGGCGATCCGCTTGGCACGATGTCGCTCGACGAAACGGTGCTCGCCGAGGGCGAGGCGGCGCAGAACGCAATGCGTTGGGAGGACTACACCGCCACCGCCATGGACCCGTCGGACGACTGCACCGTGTGGTACGTCGGGGACTACCTGAAGAAGGACGCGAAGAACTACTCCACGCGGGTGGGCGCGTTCCAGATGCCGGGCTGCGGCGGAAATGCGGCGGGAGCAGGCGCGGGAAAATAGCCCGCGGGAGTTCCGACGCTACTTCCCTAGTTGTCGACTTTGAGGTAGACATTCTGTCTTCTCAAGGGAGACTGATACGGATGACTCGCATACGGCTCGCACTGCTTGCATTCCTGGTTACGGTTCTTGCCCTTCCGCTCGTCGGCCAAACACCGCCCGAGTGGACCGAGCCCTTCCCTGCGCACCAGGTGGTGGGGAACGTCTACTACGTCGGGAGCCGCGGGCTGGCTTCGTACCTGATCACCACGCCCGAAGGCCACATCCTGATCAACAGCAACCTGGAAAGCTCTCCGGCGCTGATCAAAGAAAGCGTCGAAAAGCTCGGGTTCAAGTTCAGCGACGTCAAGATCCTGCTGATCAGCCACGCGCACTGGGACCACGACGCAGGCAGCGCCGGGATCGTGAAGATGACCGGAGCGAAGTACATGGTCATGGATCGTGACGTGGACGTGGTCGAGTCGGGCGGCAAGACGGACTTTCAGTATGCCGACCAGAACACGTACCCAGCGGTGAAGGTGGATCGCGTGTTGCACGATGGCGACACGGTCCAGCTCGGCGGCACCATACTGACGGCGCACCTCACCGCCGGGCACACCAAGGGGTGCACGACGTGGACGCTCAAGGTGAATGACAGAGGCAAGAGCTACAACGTGGTGATCGTCGGCAGTCCGAATGTGAATCCCGGCTACAAGCTGGTGAACAACCAGAAGTATCCGCAGATCGCGGCGGATTACGAGCACGGGTTCCAGGTGCTGAAGTCCCTGCCCTGCGACATCTTCCTCGGCGCGCACGGCGCGTACTACGGGATGGAAGAAAAGTTCTCGCGGCTGCTGAAAGCTGGCTCGAATCGGTGGGTCGATCCCGAGGGATACAAGGCCTACGTGGCCGAACGTGAGCAGGCTTTCCGCAAGAAACTGGAGGAACAGAAAGCTACAGCGCGGTGAGTTCGCGTATGCGCGCGATCATGACTTCGGTGAAGGCTTTCGTTTCTTCGGGCGAATAGCCGCCGGCGCGGAAGGCGTCGGAGATTTGGTCGGGCGAAAGCTGCGCCAGGAGCGAACCGATCCACTTGGCATCGGCGCGAGGCACGCGGCGGCTGACGTGATGCGCGCGGAATTCGACGAGATAGAACGGCAGATCGAAGAAATACCAGATCGACGGATGCGCGGGAGAGGTCAGGTCGACGTAATCGGGCGTGACCCTGGCGAGGAGTTTCCCGCGCTGGTAGAGCTTGAGATTGTTCTTGCAGTTCTTGTCGCGCAGCTTCATGCCAACGCCGCCGAGGCCGGTACCAACGTCGCTCACCTCGTAGATGGTCGTGCCCGGCTGCGACTCGTCTTGGAGCATGGCATTGTTCAGGTCGTAGAGGTCCCAGTTGCGCAGCAGAGCCATCATGACGCGCAGTCCGTTGAACTCGCGCGTGCCGACAAACGGATTCTGGTCCCAGTTCCAGTTTCCAATTCGCTTTTCGTGCGGCCGGCGCTGAAGACGCACGTTGGAAACGTCTCCCTTGCTTCGCAAGAGCTGCTTGCGACGCAGATTGGACGGCAGATTGTCGATATGGATCTTGGGGACAAGATAATTTTCGTTCACGAAATAACCGACCGCCCACAGCAGGCGTGACGCAACAACTTCGGGCTGCGCCTCGACGCCGAGCTTGGCGCGCCACTTCGTGCCGTTCGCGTCGCGCACGTCGAACTTGGGATACGTTCCGTGCGGGTCTTCCGCTTCGAAGACAAGCGGAAGCTGTGGTGCGTGCTTTTCGCCGGCGATGCCCCAATAGAGATTGCGAGCGCTGATATCGCCCGGATCGGTCCAGATCACTGCCTTGTCGGCCGCACCGGCTTGCGTTTGCGCTGGGCCACTGACGGGCGCGAGCAGAACGATCGTCGCCGTAACAAGCGCGGTGATTTCACATCGCAGCCGGCTTCGCAAACGCTAATCCTTTCCAATGCAGGGGCTGTTGAGTGGATGAGCAGAGCTGCTCCCAAGTTGCCGTTGGCGGACGTCAGGCCGTGGCAACCTCGAGTGAATCGATGCCGGCCTGGAACGGAGTAAGCACTTCCCCTCCCGCGGCCGTGACAGCGACGACGTCGCAATGGCGGATACCGCCCCAACCGTCTTCGTAGATCGCGGGTTCGACGTTGAACACCATGCCGGGTTCGAGGACGTCGGCAGAGGCGGGATGAATGCGCGGGCGCGCGTCGTGGTGAATGGCAGCGAAGCCGACACCGTGCCCGGTCGCATGACGGAACTGGCGCGTATAGCCGTGGCTGCGAAGCGTCTCGCGGGCGGCGCGGTCAACATCCGCGCCGGTGGCGCCCGGACGCACGGCGTCGAGTGCGGCCGCGCGGGCGTCGAAGATCGCGCGATAGGCGCCCGATACTTTTGCCGGGACCGCGTCCGCGTCGCGCAGGAAGTACGTACGCGTGATGTCGGTCCACAGGCCGTCGGCGTAGGAGTTGCAGTGGACGAGGACGAGATCGCCGGCGGCAATCTGTCGCGAGCGCGAACGGGCGTAGGCGGCGGACGCGTGGGCCGAATTCGGCCCCGACATGCACCAGCAGAATCCATCGGCGCGCTCGACGTGGTGGAAGCCAGTTCCCTTACCGCTGAGCGGCGCGCGGAACATCGCGGCGACTTCCGTTTCGCGCATGCCCACGCGCATACTGTGCGACGACTCGACGAATGCCTGCTGGGCAATGGCGCAGGCGGCACGAAGCGTGACGAGCTCGTCGGGCGAGAGGCGCGAGCGCTGTTCGTCGAGTAGCGGCGTCGCGCTTACCAGAGGCGAGGCGGAACATGCCGCGCGCAGCAGCTCGATGATTCCCGCTCCGTAGAGGTGAACGGCGGAATACGGCGCGGGCTCGGCCGAAGCCGCGCCTTCGTAGCCGATGCGCCTGCTTTCGAGCTTGAGCTGGGCGCAAACACGCGCGAGCGGTTCCGACACCGCTTCAGCAGCATTGGTCAGCCGATCGAGCAAAGCCGGCTGAAAGGTAACGACGTCGTCCGCCCATCCGTGGCTCGCGAGCTCCTTCTCGTCCTCGGGCACGATCAGTGACACGCGCGAATCGCGCGTGAAGACGGCAATCGAGGTTCCGACGACCGGCCAGTAGCCGCTCATCATGCGGACGTCGGCCGGCAGCGCGCAGACGAGCGCGTCCAGGTCGGCACGGCGCAGAGCGTCGGTCAGGCGCTGGATGCGGTCACGATCGCGGGGCATATCTGATGGGATGCGCCGAAGCGGCAGCTTGGTTTCGATGGCAAATGGCAAACCGCAAAACAAAGAACAGCCGCAGATTACGCAGATGAACGCTGATCCAAGAGAGAAGAAGTATCTACGCCCATCGGCGCGCGCTTCTAGTCCCTACGAAGCCACCATAGCAGTCCAGCGGCGAGGAGCGAGACGCCGGCGATCCCGGCCGCGGCGCGGGTGCGCGAGCGGCTGAGGGCCCTTTCGCGGCGCTCGACGATGTGTTGCTCCGGCGTATCGCCGCTCGGTCCGGCGGGGCCCTCATGCATGGCCATCTGGAGGACTTCTGCCAGGTGCAGCGCGCGGCGGTTGGTGAGTTGCGCAATCTGTTCGCGACAACTGAAGCCATCGGCCACGATCAAGGTGTTGCAGTCCGCCTCGCGAACCTTGGGCAGCAGCACGCGTTCGCCGACCGCAACTGAGATGTCGTACTTGTCTTCTTCGAAGCCGAAGGAGCCGGCCATGCCGCAACATCCGGCGGCGATGGGTTCGGAGTCGAGTTCCATCTTTTCCAGCAGGGACTTCTCGTCGTCGAGCTTCATCACGGCCTTGTGATGACAGTGCCCGTGGACGAGCGCCTTGCGATGGAGCTTGGGCGGCGAGAAAGACGGAGCTTTCTTCGAAAGGAATTCGCTGAGGACGAAGGTGTTCTCGCGAAGCTTGTGCGCGTCGTTCCGCTGCGGGAAGAGGTTCACCATCTCGTCGCGGAAGACGGCGGCGCAACTCGGCTCGAGCACGACCATGGGCATGCCCGCGGCGATCTGCGGGCCGAGCGTCTTCAGGACTTTGAGCAGGTACGTCTTGGCGGTGTCGAGCATGCCGTAGTCGTAGAGCGGGCGACCGCAGCAGAGATGTTGCAACGGCACGTGCACCTGGAATCCGGCCGCTTCGATGACTTCGACAGCGGCCAGAAGCGTGTCCGGGAAAAAGTGGTTGTTAAAGGTGTCAGCCCAGAGGATAACGCGCGGCGCGCCTTCGTTCTTTGCCTCGCGCGACTTCCACCAGGACTTGAATGTGTAAGGCGAGAACTGCGGAACCTGGCGCTGAGCGGGCATTCCCGCGGCAGCCTTGGCAATCTCGCGCAGCAGCGGCGTGGATGTGACGAGGTTCACGAGTCCTGGCGCGATCGAAGCAGCCTGCGCCCACTTGTCGATGAGGCCGAAGGCGAAGGCGTGGCGCGGGCGGACCCGTCCCTCGTAGTAGTGCGAGAGGAACTCGGCCTTGTAGGTGGCCATGTCGACATTGACCGGGCAGTCGCGCTTGCAGCCCTTGCAGGAGAGGCAGAGGTCGAGCGCTTCCTTCACGGCTTCGTCTTTCCATCCGTCGCGAATGGGGCCGCCCCGCGTGCTGCCGTCCTGCGGGTAGTCGTTGAGCATCTCCCAGAGCAGGTGTGCGCGGCCGCGCGTGGAATGCTTCTCCTCGAGCGTGACCATGTAAGACGGGCACATGGTGTCGTTGCCGATCTCATTCGCTTCCTGGCGACGGCACTTGCCGACGCCGACGCAGCGGAGCGCGGCGTGGGTGAAGTCGCCGTGATCGTCGGGAAACTGGAAGTGGGTCTTGGGACGCCAGGGGTTGTAATCGGCGCCGAGACGCAGGTTCTGATCGATCTTGTAGGGATCGACGATCTTGTGCGGGTTCATCCGGTTCTGCGGATCCCAGATCGCCTTGTACTCCTCGAAGGCGCGGATGAGCTCGGGACCGAACATCTTATGCAGGAACTCGGCACGGGACTGTCCGTCACCGTGCTCGCCGGAGAGCGAACCGCCGTGGTGGAGAACCAGGTCGGAGGCTTCGTCGATGAAGGAGCGGAACTTGCGGATGCCGGGCTGCGACATCAGGTCAAAATTGATGCGCGTGTGAATGCAGCCCATGCCGAAGTGTCCGTAGAGCGCGCCGAAGTAGCTGTATTTTTCATAGACCTTGCAGAGATCGCGGAGGTAGGCGCCGATGTTTTCCGGCGCGACGGCGGAGTCTTCCCATCCCTCCCACGTGACCTGCTGGCCGGGGACGAAGGCGGTGGCTCCGAGGCCGGACTCGCGGACCTTCCACACAGCTTCCTCGTCCTCGGGATCGTCGTAGAGCTTCATCTTCGCTTTGGAGGCGCGGAGAGCGTGCATCAGGTCCTTGGCCTGCCCGTCGGCGTCCTCCTTGGTGTCGCCGCCGAACTGGATGAGCAGCCAGCCCTTCCCTTCCGGAAGCTTCTTCAGATACTCCTCGTGCAGGTGCTTCTTCTTCACGTTTTCGACGAGCAGATTGTCGATAGCCTCGAAACCGATGGGCTTGGACTTCTCGAGGATCTTGGGAACGGCGTCGGCGGCTTCGTAGATGTCGGGATAGCCGAGCACGAGCAGCGTGTGGTACGGCGGGTTGTAGTGCAGTCGAACCTTGGCTTCGAGGATCGTGACCAGCGTGCCTTCGGAGCCGACGAGCGCGCGACCGAGGTTGAAGCGGCCGTCCTTGTCGAGAAGCAATGAGTCCAGGTTGTAGCCGGAGACGCGACGCGGGATCTTGGGATAGCGCTGCTCGATCAGCGAAGCATATCGATCGCGCAACGACTTGATCTGCTCGAGGATCTTGCCGGTGCGGCCGCCGTTGCGGATGGCGGCGTCGAGCTCGTCGGCGGTTATCCAGCCGGCCTTCATGCGATGACCGTCGTAGGTGAGGATGTCGAGCTCCTCGACCTGGTCGACGGTCTTGCCGGCCATCTGGGCGTGGACACCGCAGGAGTTGTTGCCGAGCATGCCGCCGAGCGTGCAGTGGTCGTGGGTGGCGGGATCGGGAGCGAACGTAAGCTGCGCGTGCTCGCCGGCGGCGTTGCGCAGCTTGTCACAGACAGTGCCAGGCTGGATGCGGGCGAATCGCTCGGTGGTGTTGACCTCGAGCACGTTGTGCAGGTACTTCGTCCAGTCCATCACCACGGCGACATTGCAGCACTGTCCGGCGAGGCTTGTGCCGCCGCCGCGGGAGAGGACCGGAGCGCCGAAGTCACGGCAGATTTTCACTGTCTCGACGACGTCTTCGATGGTGCGCGGTATGACCGCGCCTAGCGGGACCTGGCGGTAGTTCGAGCCGTCGACGGCGTAAACACCGCGTGTTCCGGCGTCGAAACGGACTTCACCGACGATGTGACGACGAAGCTCGGCTTCGAGCTCACGCGTGTCGGAGTTGGTGATCCATTCGCCTTGCGTGTTGCCGGATTTGAGTTGGATGAGGCTGGCGTTCATGAGTGTAGGTCCATCATAGTTCCGCCGGGCGAGGACGCCCGGCGCTACATGCTAAGCGGCGAACTTGCGGGCGTCGGCGCGCTTGAACTCGATGCCGAGTCCCGGACACGACAGGTCGGGCCGCAGTTCCCCATGATGCGCGACCTGCGCACCGTCAAACAGCATACGCTCGATGCGCACGTGATCGTGAAAGTACTCGATGTTCCACGCGCGTCCGAGGGCGCACATGGGATGAACGTGCAACGTCGGCGCAGTATGAGCCGAAAGCGGGAGGCCCCAGGCCTCGCACAACGCGCCGACCTGGAGAAATCCGGTGATGCCGGCGCAACGCGTGGCGTCGGCCTGGAGGACGTCGACCGCGCCAGCCTGGAGCATGCGACGGAAGTAGACAGCGTCGTAACCGTACTCACCCGCGGCGATGTCTATGCCGGCAGGAGCGCGATCGCGAATGAGGCGCAGTCCCTCGAGGTCATCCGACGGGACCGGCTCCTCGAACCAGCAAACGCGCTGCTCCGAGAAGATGTCGGCCATGGCCAGAGCTTGTTTGCGCGTGTATGCGCCGTTGGCGTCGACGAACAGATCGGCCTCGGGTCCGATCGCCCTGCGTGCCACGCGAACGCGGTGCGGGTCGAGTTCGGGCTCGCGTCCGACCTTCATCTTCATGGAGCGAATGCCCTGCTCTGCCCACTGCTGGAATTGCTCGGTCAGTTGCTCGTCCGAATACGAGGTGAATCCGCCGCTGCCGTAAACCGGGACCGAGTCATGAGTTTTGCCAAGCAGCGTGACCAGCGGCAGATCGAGAAGACGCGCCTTGAGGTCCCAGAGCGCCGAGTCGACGGCGGCGATGGCCATGGAACAGATGCCGGGACGGCCAAGATTGCGGATCTGGCGGACCATCTGGCCCCAGATTTCGCCAACGGACATCGCGTCCTGGCCGATGACTTCCTTCTTCAGCTTGGAGTGGATCAGTTCGGCGGTGGCGGTGTCGGCGTAGGTGTATCCGATGCCGGTGTGATCGCCGGCAGAGATTTCGACGAGGACGAGCGTGGTGCTGTCCCACTCGAGGGTACCGTCGGATTCGGGAGAACTCGTGGGGATCGTGAAGCTGGACACGTCGAGCGAGCGGATGGGAATGCGCTGGGAGTCGAGTGGCACAGTAATGAGATGTCGGAAGGCGAGGAAACGTGCGCTGGGCTGCGACGCAGAAGAGATCTATGGACGTAGGGCTCCCTCGTCGGCTTCGCCTACTCGGGATGTTTTAAAGAACGCTTACTGGTTAGGGTACATGAGGCCGTAGCGGGTGACGAAGTCGCCGAGAACCAGCAGGAACATGATAGCCAGCCAGAAGAGGGCGGCGACACCGGCTATGCGCGTCACGTTATCGCTCCAGCGCATGTGCATGAAGAAGAGCGCGACGATCGTCGCCTTGGTGCAGGCGATGATCATGGCAATGGGCGCATTGAAGGCGCCAAGGTCGATCTTGGCGACGCCGGCCGTCAGGACGGTGAGGCAGATCAGGACGACCCAGATGCCTACGTAAAAGCTCGGTTTGGCGATGTGTCCGGACATGTTTTTCGTTTTCCTGCGACGCTTCGCGTCGCTCGCCGGGCGAGGACGCCCGGCGCTACAACAAACTCATTGCGTGACCAGGTACAGCAACGGGTACAAGAAGATCCAAATGATGTCGACGAAGTGCCAGTACAGCCCGACGTTTTCCACGGGGTTGTAATACTCCGGCGCGTAGGCGCCCTGCCAGGCGCGGAGAGTTATGAATGCGACCACGGCGACGCCGATGATCATGTGCAGCGAGTGCAGCCCGGTCATGATGAAGTAAAGCGCGAAGAAGAGCTCGGCGTGACGCGCGTCGGTGGCTTCCGGAAACTGGAAGTTCGGCCCGGGGATGTGGTGCTCCACGTATTCCTGGTGGTACTCGAACGACTTGATGACAAGGAACGTACAGCCCAACAGCATCGTCAGTACCAGGAAGAGGACGATCAGCTTGCGCTTGCCGACTTGCGCCGAATGGACACCCATCGCCATGGTGAGCGAACTGCAGATGAGCACCACGGTGTTGATGGTGCCCTTCCAATACTGCATTCCCTTGGTGCTGGCCTCGACCCACGCCTGGTGATAGAGGTTTCGGTAGACCAGGTATCCGGTGAACAAGCCACCGAAGAAGAGGATCTCCGTCGCGAGGAAGACCCACATGCCCAGCGTGGACGTGTTGTGCTGCTGTTCCAGGTCCTCGAACTGAAACGCGAGGTACTTGGCCGGAGGCGCGGCGGTACGGCTATCGGGCGACAACGGGCGCCTCCTCGGGATTCTCGTAGTGATACGCCTCGGTGATGACGATCGGCGTGTCGGGTTCGAAGTTATGCGTGGGCGGCGGCGATGGCGACTGCCACTCGAGTCCGCTGGCCTTCCACGGATTCCCGCCGGCGACCTTGCCGTAACGCATCGACCAGGCCATGTAGACGAGCGGCAGGACGTATCCGACACCGAGGATCGACGCGCCCGCGGTGGAGAGCACGTTCAGGATCTGGAACTCGTCGGGATACGCGTGATAGCGGCGCGGCATGCCCATGTAGCCGAGCAGGAACTGCGGGAAGAACGTCAGATTGAATCCGATGAACGTGATGAGCGCGGCAAGCTTGGCCCAGCCTTCGGGGTACATGCGTCCGCTGATCTTGGGCCACCAGAAGTGGATGCCCGCCATGTATCCCATGACCGCGCCGCCGACCATGATGTAGTGGAAGTGGGCGATGATGAAGTAGGTGTCGTGCACCTGTACGTCGATACCAAGAGCGGCGAGGAAGAGGCCGGTTAACCCGCCGATAGTGAACAGGCCGATAAAGCCCAGCGCGTAGAGCATGGGCGTGTCGTAATGGACCGAGCCCTTGTAGAGCGTCGCGGTCCAGTTAAAGACCTTGATCGCTGAGGGCACGGCCACCAGATACGAGAGCAGCGAGAAGACCAGGGCGGCGTAGACCGACATTCCGGCCACGAACATGTGGTGCGCCCAAACCAGGAAGCCAAGCAGCGCGATGGCGATCGACGAGGCGGCGACAAACGAGTATCCGAAGATGCGCTTGCGCGAGAAGCAGGTGACGACTTCGCTGACCACGCCCATCGAGGGCAGGATCATGATGTAGACGGCGGGGTGCGAATAGAACCAGAACAAGTGCTGGAAGAGCAGCGGATCGCCGCCCTGGTTGGCGTCGAAGATGCCAACGTGGAACATGCGCTCGATCGCGACCAGCAGCAGGGTGATCGCAAGGACCGGCGTGGCCAGCAGGAAGATGATGGAGGTTGCGTAGTTCGCCCAGATGAAGAGCGGCAGCCGGCGCCACGTCATGCCCGGCGCGCGCAGCTTGTGCACCGTGACAATGAAATTCAGGCCGGTGAAGATCGACGAGAAGCCGTTGGTGAAGATGGCCACCACGAACATCGCCACATGCGAGTTCACGTAGCCGGAGCTGAGCGGGACGTAGAAGGTCCAGCCTGTGTCGATTCCGCCGTCAAGGATGCCGTAGAGCAGGAAGAGACCGCTCAGGGCGAACAGGTAGAAGCTGGCCAGGTTGATCTTGGGAAACGCCATGTCCTTGGCGCCGATCATCATCGGGACAAGGAAGTTGCCGAGCACGCCGGGAATCGACGGGATGATGAACCACCACACCATGGTGATTCCGTGCATGGTGAAGAGCTTGTTGTAGGTGTCGGCGGTGACCAGGTCGCCGGCGGGTGTGAGTAATTCGAGACGAATGAGCAGGGCAAAGAAGCCACCAAGGAAAAAGAAGGCGGTGATGGTGAACAGGTACATCAGGGCGATGCGCTTGTGGTCGGTGGTGAACAGCCACGAGCGGATGCCGAGCTCCGAATTCAGATAGTGCTCACGGCTGTCGATGCTGTGGTTGTCGGTTGCCATTCTCTACTCCACCTTCTTCCCTGCGGGCGGCGCCTGGTTGGGCGCGGGCCGATTGGCGACCGGCTCGCCCGTGGTCTGCGGACCGAGCGATTTCACGTAAGCGACCAGCGCAAGAACGCCCTCCTCATTCAACTGCGAGGCGAAATTCGGCATGATCGGCTGAAATCCGGCGACGACCTTGGCCGTCGGGTTCAGGATCGATTCGCGGATATAGCTCTCGTCGGCGACGACGCTGCGTCCGTCGGCCAGCTTCACCGGATGTCCATACAAGCCCTGGAGATTCGGCGCGCGGGCCAGCGAATCCGTTCGATGACAGGTGCTGCATCCGAGGTCCTGGAACAGCTTTTGCCCGTTCGCGGCGAGAGATCCCTGCGACGCGCCGCCGGCCAGCCACTGCTCATACTGCGCCGGCTCCATGACATAAACCGTGCCAATCATCCCCGAGTGCATGGTGCCGCAGTACTGCGAACAGAACAGATGATACTGGCCGGTCTTGGTGGCGTGGAACCACAGGTGCGTGTAGCGACCCGGCAGAACGTCCTGCTTGATGCGAAACGCGGGGATGAAGAAGTCGTGGATCACGTCCTGGGAAACCATGGTCAGGACCACGTCGCGTCCCACGGGAACGTGCAGTTCGTTGATCTCGCGCACGCCGTTCATGTGCTGGATTTTCCACATCCACTGCTTGCCGACGACGTAGATCTCCTCAGAGTTGGCGGGCGCGCGCACGCCGTCCCAGTACACGGCCGCGCCCCAGAGGAAGAACCACAGGAAGATGAACATCGGAATCACCGACCAGGTGATCTCGAGCACGGTCGATCCTTCGATCTGCACCGCGGGACGGTTCTTCGACGCCCTGTACCGAACCGCGAAGTACAGGATCATGATCGAGACGCCAATTACCACCAGCGAACAGATGGCGATGAGGAAGAAGAACAGTGCGTCTACGCGCCCTGCGTGGGTGGAGGCCCGTTCGGGGAACAATGGGAAGTTCCAGCCCATCAGGCGTTCCCTCCGGCCGCATGGCTGGATTGCTTTTCCTTGCGAACCCAGAAGCCGATGAAGCTGCCGAGCACCAGCAGCGTCAGAACGCCACCGGTGCGCACCATGCGGAGCACGAGCGGCGTGTACTTTCCGACGACGGGATCGTAGTGGTAGCAGAACAGAAGAACCTGGTCGGCAAACGATCCGACCTTGCCGCCCGACGCGTCGATGAGACCGAGCTTGAGATCGCGCGGCGAGTACTGCACGCCGTAGAAGTAGCGCGACACCTTCCCGTCCGGCGTGAGCACGACAATCCCGGCGACGTGAGCGAACTGCTTGTTCTGCTCATCCCAGGTGTAGTGGAAGCCGACCGAGTCGGTGAGCATGCGAATGGACGGCGGCTCACCGGTCAGGAAGTGCCAACCGGCATCGGTGCCGGGACGGCGATAGCGCGCCAGGTAGTTCTGCTTCTTGACGGCGGCGCTTTCGGGCGTGTCCTTGGGATCGAAGCTGACGGCGAGGACTTGGAAGTCCTTGCCGGCGTCGAAGCGCAACGCCTCGAGAGAACTAGTGAGCCCGGCGAGCACTTCGCTGCACAGCATCGGACATTGGAAGTACACCAACGCGAGGATCACCGGCTTGCCGTTTGCGAAGTACTGCTTCAGGCGCACCTGCTTCCCGGTTTCGTCATAGAACTGCGTGTCGAGCGGGATCTGCGCGTTCAGGTTCTGGTCGAAGCTGACCTCGCGCAGGATGGGCGGGCGAACTCCGTTGGCGAGGTTCGCGGGCGCGGGAGGATTGGCTCCCTGCTGGCCGAACATGCCCTGGGCGTGCGCGCAAACGGATAGCGCCATGGCCATCAGCGCGAACGTCATAGCCGTACGAAATGCAGATCCCTCGCGGGTTGAAACCCGCTCGGGATGACAAAATAGAGCGGCCATTACGGGCCGGCTAAAGCCAGCCCCCTCCGAAAGCGTCGAATTGGTGTTTCGCAACATCAGCAAATCTCTTCTCTACTTCCCTGTCCCGCTGCCCGCAGGTTTCTTTGCGGGCGCTTTGCCCGCGGACGTTCCAGTGGCCGCTGCCGGAGTCCCGCCCCAGTTGGGCAAACCGCGCTCCGCCAGCAGATCGAGGGCGCGCGCGACCGGGATGCGAACGACACCGGCATTCTTGTCGACCCAACCGTAGGTCTGGAGCACGTTGTCTTCGGCCTCGCGCATGCGATGCAAGTCGCTCACCGGATCGGCCTGAAGCCGCGGCTCGGGTGGCAGACGAGGCGGCTCACCGGGTATTGCCACGTGACCGAGGATCGGCTTCTGGGTCTTGTCGACGGACTGCGAATGTTGCTCGAGCATCGTCCAAAGGCCGGCGACAACGAAATGGATCAGCACTCCGCCGACGACGAGTCCCACCATAGTCAGGACCACGAGGCGGACATTTATGGTCCGGCGCTCGTAGCGCGTGTGCGGGTTGCGCACATCACGCGGATCGGGATGTTTGCGATCGTGATCAGTCGCCATGCGCGTGCGCCTCAGCCGCCAGGTCCTGCAACGTCGGGTCGTGCAGCGGCAACAGCGGCCGCGCCCTCAGGTTGAAGAAGAACAGCACAATCCACAATCCGCCGATGCCGAGCGTGGAAGCGATGTTCACCCAGGAGAAGCTGAAGACCCCCTTCGTGTCGGCGAAATTCGGGATGATGAGCCAGTAGAGATCGACCCAGCGCATCAGCATCAGCCAGACGGCGACGACGGCGATCGCGCCGGGTCGCCGCTTGAATTCCTGTCCCAGCAAGATGAAGAACGGGACCAAGAAATGTCCGAAGAGCAAGATCAGGCCGACGATCCACCAGGCGCCGTTCGTCCGGTTGATGTACCAGGAGATCTCGTCGGGCAAATTCCCCGCCCAGTAGATCAGCCCCTGAGAGAAGCCCATGTACGCCCACAGGATCAGGCCGGCAAACATCAGCTTGCCGAGGTCATGCACGTGTTCGGTGGTGATGACCTCGGAAAGCGGGCGATGGCCAATGAGCAGCGCCATCATCACGATGGCGAAGCAAAACGCCAGCAGGCCTTGTCCGGTCTCAATGTAGAAGCCGAAGACGGTGGAGCGCCAGTGCGGGTCGAGCGACATGATCCAGTCGATCGACGCGAACGTCATGGTGAAGACGTAGAGCCCGATGCCGACGGCGGACAGGTTCTGGAAGCGCAGCCGGTAGTCGCGCTCGGGCGGCTCATCCTGGTTCCATGACCAGCGATTGAGCAAGTACGCGATCAGGCACCAGATGACGAAGTACAAAATCGCGCGGAAGACGAAGCCGCCCACGTTCAGGTACGGGTGCAGGTGCTTGACGATCTTGTCGCCCGCGGCATTCGGATCGGCCCATAAATAAAGCTTGGGAATACCGAACAGGATGGGGATGAACAACAGCGCCATCATGAAGATGTTGAGCGACGCCGCTTCCAGCACGCGGCGGATGACGAATCCCCAGTGCGCGCTGGTGACATGGCCGATCATCAGGACGGCCATGCAGCCGAGCGACACGCCCAGCCAGAACATGTATCCGACGAGGTAAGAGCGCAGGAAGTGCTGCGCCGGTTCGATGAAGCCGCCGACGATGCAGGCGATAGCACCGAGAATGCCAAGGACCAACCCGGCGCGCTCGATCTTGCGCATCGATTCCGGCATCTCGAAGTGATATTGCGTGGCGCGCGTCACGTCGTTCATGCCTTGCCTCCCTTCTTCTTAGGAGGAGGCTGGCTGGACGGCGTTTGCGGCGCGGTGGCCGGGGGAACAGGTGTGGGCTGCGTGCCCGCGGCCGGCGGCGCGACGTTCTGTTCACCGGGAACCGCGCCGGTCGCTCGTCCCGGATAATTCGCGCCCTGGCTGGGCGCCATAGGCGTTTCGCCGGAACTCGTCACGCCCGGCGCCGGCGGAACTCCCACCGGGCCTTCCGTGAGCAGCGACTTGGCGTTGTCCGGAACGTCGGCCAGCGTCGCGTGCTCGCTGTATTGCAGGACGCGAATGTAAGCGGCGATGGCCCAGCGATCGGGCGGCGGCACCTGCTGCGCGTAGTCGGGCATGGCGCCGAATCCGTTGGTGATGACGTCGTAGAAGTGGCCGACCGGCATGCTGCGGAGCGTGTCGCTGTGGAAGGTCGGCGGATGACGATAACCGCGCTGGACGATCATTCCATTGCCGTCGCCCACGCGCGAATGGCAGGGCGAGCAGTAGATATCGAAGCGCTCCTGGCCGCGACGCAGCACGTCGGCGGTGACAGGAAACGGAATCGTGTTGCCGGGCTGCGTTTTGGAAACCATTCCCGAATAGTAGTAAGCGTCTTCGCGAAGCTGCCCACGGGCGACGGTGCCGGGGACGAGTGGACGCTCGGAGCGGCCGTCGGCAAAGAAGTCGCTACGCCGCAGCGGACGAAACCGCGGCTGGTCGTGCATGTCCTGACGGCAGGCGGAGAGCAGGAGCAGCAGCCCCATCACCACGGCCACGCGAAACTGGCGAAGGGCGTTAATCGGGCACCTCCGCGATCATGCGTGGATTCAGCACAGACAGGAACTCGCGCGTGCGCGTCAAATCGAATTGCGGGTCGGTCGATTCGATGACCAGGAAGAAGCTGTCTTTCGTCACCCGCGAGAATCCCGGCACGTTGAAGAGCGGATGATACGGCTCGGGCAGTCCATTCAAAGCCAGCATTCCGAAGAGCGCGGAAAGCGATGCGCCGAGGATCGTGCATTCGAAGGTGATGACGATGAATGCCACCCACGAATTCAGCGGACGCCCGCCGACGTTGATCGGGTAGTCGATAGCCGAAACCCAGTACTGGAGAAGGAATCCGCCGAGTCCACCGAGAATGCCGCCAATCAACACGACGAGCGGAACGCGCGTGGAGCGGAAGTCGAGCGCGTTGGAAACTTCTTCGATGGCGAAGGGAGAAAAGGCGTCCATGCACCGGTATCCCTGGCTGCGCGCGGCCCATGTCGCGGCCGCGAGCTGGTGCGGCGTCTCGAACTCGGCGAGCAATCCGTAGATGCGTGGACGCGAGCGCTTCATTTGCTGATCTCCACGTGCGCTTCCGGCAGCAGTTCGCGCATCTCGAAGATGGAAATCATCGGCATGAAGCGCAGGAACAAGAGCATGCCGAGCGAGAAGAACCCGAGTGTGCCGACGAAGGTCATGATGTCCCACTTCGTCGGGTAGTACATCGCCCACGACGATGGCAGATAGTCGTGGTGCAGGCTCTGGATGATGATGACGAAGCGCTCCAGCCACATGCCGAGCAGCACCACGCAACTGAGCGCGAACAGCCATGCCGCGCTGGCGCGAATCTTCCGCAGCCACAGCAACTGCGGGATGAGCACGTTGCAGAGGATGAGGAGTGCGTAGGCGACGCCGTAGCTGCCGCGCATGCGGTCGAGCAGCATGCCCATGTCGTAAATGTCGCCGCCGTACCAGGCGATGAACGTCTCGATGGTGTAGCCGTAAGCGACGATGAGGCCGGTGGCCAGCATCACCTTGGCGCTGTTGTCGAGGTGCGTGTCGGTGATGTACGCCTCGAGACCGTAGATCTTGCGGATCGGGATGGCCAGCACCAGCACCATGGCAAAGCCGGAGTAGATGGCGCCGGCGACGAAGTATGGCGGGAAGATGCTGGTGTGCCACCCGGGCACGATCGCAATCGCGAAGTCGAAGCTGACCACGGTGTGGACCGAGATCACCAGCGGTGTTGCCAGTCCCGCGAGCAACCGGTAGGCCGAGTCGTAGCGCTTCCAGTGGCGGGCGGATCCGCGCCAACCCATCGCCAGGATTCCGTACACGATCTGCATCACGCGGTTCTGCGTGCGGTCGCGCAGCGTCGCCAGGTCAGGGATGAGTCCCTGGAACCAGAACATCGCCGAGACCGTGAAATAAGTGGACACGGCGAAGACGTCCCACATCAGCGCGCTGCGGAACTGCGGCCAGATCCCCATTGTGTTGGGATACGGGAAGAGCCAGTAGTCGAGCCACGGGCGTCCGGTGTGGATGGCCGGATACAGGCCGGCGCACATGACCGCGAACAGCGTCATCGCCTCGGCGAAGCGATTGATGGAGTTTCTCCACTTCTGCTTAAGCAGAAGAAGAATGGCGGAGATCAGCGTCCCGGCGTGTCCGATACCGATCCACCACACGAAGTTGACGATCTCGAACGCCCACGCAACCGGGATGTTGTTGCCCCAGATGCCGATGCCGCGCAGGATGAGGTAGCTGACCGCGAACAGCATCATGGTGGTCAGGCCGAGAGCGACGCCAACCGCGAGGAACCAGGAAGCAGGCGTGCGGCGCGTCAGCACGATGGCGCTGATCTTGTCGGTGATGCTGCCGAAGGTCTGGCCCGGGCCCATGATGGTGGGTCCGGCCGGCGTCGGATGCATCTCCGTCATGTGTTCTTCGTGTTCCGCCATCTAACTCCGCTCCGAGCCTTCGCCGCCCTTCAGTTCGGGGTTCGGGTTGGTGACGCCGGCGCGATACGACGTGCGCGGGCGCGTGTTGAGTTCGCCGAGCAACAGGTAGTCACGCGGGCTGCTCTTCCGCTTCGTGATCTGGCTGGCGGGATCGTTCATGTCGCCGAAGACGATCGCTTCCGCCGGACATGCCTGCGCGCAGGCGGTGGTGAACGCGCCGTCGGCGATGTGCTGTTCCGCCTTCTCCGCCTCGATACGCGCTTTCACGATGCGCTGCGTGCAGTAGCTGCACTTTTCCATGACGCCACGGCTACGCACGCTGACCTCGGGGTTGCGCATCATCTTGAGCTGCGGCGTGCTCCAGTCCTGATAGAGATAGAAGTTGAAGCGACGCACCTTCCACGGGCAGTTGTTCGAGCAGTAGCGCGTCCCGACGCAGCGGTTGTAGACCATGTCGTTCAGGCCTTCGGTGCTGTGGACGGTGGCGCCGACCGGGCAAACGTATTCGCACGGCGCGTTCTCGCACTGCATGCAAGGCAGCGGCTGGAAGTGGACCCTGGGGTTGTCGAGACTGCCTTCGTAATAGGTGTCGACGCGCAGCCAGTGCATGGGACGGCGGCGCAGAATCTGGTCCTTGCCGACGACCGGGATGTTGTTCTCCGACTGGCAGGCGACGATGCAGGCATTGCAACCGACGCACTTGTTGAGGTCGATCGACATGCCCCACTTGTAGCCGTCGTACTTGAATTCGGGGTAGAGCGTCTCGCCGGGCTCAGGGACGTGCTCGGCGTCCTTGGCGAAACGCGGATTCTTCTTGTAGTCGTCGAGCGCGGCGACGCGAACGAGTTCGCGCTCGTGTTCCATCTGATCGGGCGAGATCTTCGCCAGGGGAATGACCTTGTCGAGCTTGCGGACGTCACCGAAAGCGAGCCATGGCGTTGCATTGGCGCGCAGCGGGTAGGCATTGAACCCGGCGCCGTCGCCGCTGTGTCCGGCGCGAGTGCGGCCGTAGCCGAAAAAGACGGTGACCGAATCGTCAGGCTGACCGGGCTGCACGTAGACCGTGGCTTCCATCTTGCTGCCGCCGGTCGAGATCTCGACCACGTCGTTCATCTCGACGTGCATCTTCTCGGCCAGCTTCGGACCGAACCACACACAGTTGTCCCACGTCATGGTGGTCAGCGGTTTCGGAATCTCCTGCAGCCAAGCGTTGTTGCAGAAGCGTCCGTCGAAGATCGTCGGATCGGGACGGAAGCTGATTTCAATCTTGCCGGGCTGCGTTTCCGCCGGAGTCGCCGATGCAACCATGGTCTTTGCCGCGACGTTCTTCGGCGGCAATGCCGAGTTCGACATGAAACCGTCGTGCACGGTGCGGCGCCAGAAAAGCTCGAAGTCGCCGCCCTTGTTCTGCTGCTGCCAGTAGGCGCGAACGATCTCATAGCCGGATTGATCCGGATTCGGGCCCAGCGCAGCCAGCATTTCGTATGCGCTCTTGCCGCCGTACAGAGGCGCGATCAGCGGCTGGATGACACTGACGGTGCCATCTTCCGCGCGGACATCGCCCCAGGACTCGAGGTAGTGCGCCTCGTTTACGTGCCACTGGCAGAAGGCCGAGGTCTCGTTGAAGTGCGTCGCAAGATGGACCGTCGTCGGCACGTTCGCCAGGTTCTGCTCGAAACCAGCATCAGCGGGCGCGGTGTAAGCCGGATTGCCGCCGAGGATGAACAGCATCTCGACGCGCTTGGCGACCATGTCTTCCATCAACTGCGCGATCGATTGCTGCTGGATCACCGGGTTCGGCTCGACTGGGTCGGTGTAGAACACCGTCTTGCCGACGTTGCCGAGCGCGGCATTGATCTGGTGTGCCAGCGCGTGGACGGAGGCAGGCGCCGTGTCACCAACCATGACTAAGGAGGAGCCGCGGTGTGCCTGCAGATCCTTCAGCAGCGCACTGACGAACCGGCCAGCCTCGCCAGAAGGCGCAGCGCCGCCGTTCAGTGCCTGTGCGACCTGCTCGAGCTGCGAGGCTTTCACTGGTAGCTTGTGGTCCGCCTTGCCGCCGGTGTTGGTTGGCGTGGACTCGATGGCGTAAAAGCGCAGCATCGGCTTGCCGGACTCGGGATCGCGGCGCTGGCTGAACTCGCGCGCCAGCCGCTGGAAGCCGTGGAACGTCGAGTTGAGGAAGTCGGCGTCCAGGGAGACCACCACGTCGGCGGCGTCGAGCTTGTAATGCGTGTCGACGATTGAGCCAAACGCCTGTTGTGCTCCGAGCTTCACCTGGTCGCGGTTGACCGGCTCCCAAACATGCCACTTCGCCTGCGGCATCGCCTGCAACAGCGATTGGATCTGCGCCGCCAGCGTGGGCGAGGTCACGGTTTCGGTCAGGATGCGGACACCTACCCCTTTCAGCGCCTGCTGCGCCTGGAGCTTCGGACGGATCGCGCTGAGGAAATTTCCCCAGGTCTTCACTTCCCCGAGATTCAGGATCGTCTGCGAGCGGTCGGGGTCGTAAAGGTCGTAGATGGAACCTTGCGAGAAGATGTCGGAGCCGCCGAGCGACGCCGGGTGCTGCGAATTGCCTTCGACCTTGGTCGGACGTCCTTCGTGGCTCTTGACGAGCATCGGTCGGGCAACGCCGCCGAGCGGCATTGCGGTCGCGAAGTAGAGCGGTTTGCCGAGAACGATTTCTTCCGGCTGCCGGACATACGGGATGATGGGCTCGAGCGGCTGCTTGGTGCAGGCCGTCATGCCGGCAATCGCCATGGTGACGCTTGCAAGCTTCAGAAAATCGCGGCGGCTGACCGGATCGACGAACTCGGAGGCACGGCCCGGGAACTCCTGCTCGATGGCGGCGCGGAATTCGTCGGTCTGCGCAAGCTCGTCGAGCGTCTGCCAGTAACGCGGACCTTTCGCGGAAGCAAGGCGTGACCGGATGGCGGACCAGTCGGTTCGCTTCGTGCCGGCGATCTGCACCAGCTCAACGCTGCTGTTCGAGTTGTCTTCCGGTCCCGTCATCAATTCCGTTCGATTCCCCACTACCTGTGGCACGTGTCGCAGCTCGTCAAGTCGTACGGGCTGCGGACGTGGTACTGCTTGGCCAGCGCGCGCCCCAGGCGGAGTTGGTCCGAGGGCTGCGTGTATTCCATGTTGAAGACCTGCTCGCGCGGGCGGAGTTCCTTCTCCGGATTGCGATGGCAGCCGAGGCACCACTCCATCTGCAAAGTGTGGGCCGCAAACATCAGCGGCATGCGATCCACCGCGCCGTGGCAGGAGGCGCATCCCACGCCCTTGTTGATATGAATGCTGTGATCGAAGTAGACGAAGTCGGGCAGGTCATTGACGCGCGTCCAGACCAGCGAGTTGCCGGTGCGGAAGCTGGCGCGAACCGGCTCGAGCATGGAGGCATTCGTCCAGATCTGCGAATGGCAGTTCATGCAGGTCTTGGTGGGCGGAATGCCGGCGAAATTCGAGGTCTCAACCGAGGTGTGGCAGTAGCGGCAATCAATGCCTAACGCGCCGACGTGGTGCTGGTGGCTGAATGGCACAGGCTGAATCTGCGCCACGCCCATGTAATTGACATAGGCGGAGCGCTGCACCATCGTCCCGACCCATCCCAGGCCCAGCAATACAAACACTGTGCCAAAGATGGTGAATCGAGATATGGACGTCGTGCTGCGATGGAAGACTTGCGCCATCTAGCGATTGATCCCGATCAAAGAGACGACTCCAACACCTGATTTCTAATTGTCGTTATAAGAGCGCGCTGACCACGCTGTGAAAACTGATGATTATAGCAGCACGAAAAGTCTGTGAAGTTGTGGAAATTATCTAAAATGCTTCCCAAAATGGGACATATCGTATAGCGATACGTATTCCCTTCGTCGTGCCCCCGCCACTTCCTTCGCTGTTCCGCCAAAATTCTCCCCAACACCGGAAATCAGGATGGTGCGCCTTTCGCATCTGACCGAAAGATAGATTCGCGCAAAGGAGCAGCGGCATGACGGCCTCCGACGTACTCATCGAAGTATTGATTGACTGGGGTGTGGACACGGTTTTCGGGCTTCCCGGGGACGGGATCAACGGCATCATGGAGGCTCTGCGGACGCACGAGGAAAAGATCAAGTTCGTGCAGGTCCGGCATGAAGAGTCGGCCGCATTCATGGCCTGCGGCTACGCCAAGACGACCGGCAAGCTCGGCGTTTGCCTGGCGACGTCGGGCCCTGGCGGCATCCATCTGCTGAACGGGCTGTACGATGCCAAGCTCGACGGCGCTCCGGTGCTGGCCATCACCGGTCTTCAGTATTCCGACCTGATCGGCACGCATACTCAGCAGGATGTCGCGCTCGACAAGCTCTTCATCGATGTCGCCGCCTTCAACGAGCGCGTGATGAGCCCGACGCACGTGGAGCCTCTCGCGGAACTCGCCTGCCGTACTGCCCTTTCCTATCGCAAGGTTGCACACCTGACTCTGCCGGTTGACGTGCAGGAGAAAGAGGTCAAGAAGCGAGACGCCTCCAAGCGCAACATCGTGCACCACGCGGCGACCACGGTGCATTCCTGTTCTGCGCGTATTCCCGCCGAGGCCGACCTGCAGCGTGCCGCCGAGATTCTGAACCAGGGAAAGAAGGTCGCAATCCTGGCGGGACAGGGCGCGCTCAATGCGACCGACGAGCTCGAGCACATCGCCGAGATCCTCGGCGCGCCGATCGCCAAGCCGCTGCTCGGAAAAGCGTGCGTGCCCGACGACAGCCCGTACACCACCGGACCCGTCGGCCTGCTGGGCAGCGGACCGTCGCAGACGATGCTGGAAGAATGCGACACGTTGTTGATGGTCGGAACGTCGTTCCCTTACATCGAGTACCTGCCGAAGCCAGGGAAAGCCCGCGGCATCCAGATCGACCTTGATCCGGCCCGAATCGGGCTGCGATACCCGGTCGAAGTAGGTCTAGTCGGCGACTCGAAAACGGCTTTGCAGTCGCTGATTTCGCGTCTTCAGCGCCACGAAGACCGCTCGTTCCTTAAGAAGGCGCAGGACGGCATGAAGCAATGGCAGGAATACATGGACAAACAGGCGGCGGTGGAAACCAAGCCGATGAAACCGCAAGTCATCGCCGATGCCATTGGAAAGCGGCTGCGCGACAACGCCATCGTGACCTGCGATTCGGGCACGATTGCGACGTGGTGGGCGCGGCACATCCCCGCCAAGCGCGGCCAGAAGCACACCCTCTCCGGCAATCTCGCGACCATGGCGCCCGGACTTCCCTACGCGATCGCCGCGCAATGGGCCTATCGCGACCGGCAGGTGGTGGCATTCGTCGGCGATGGCGGATTCAGCATGCTGATGGCAGATTTTGTGACTGCTGTCCGATACCAACTCCCGATCAAGGTCTGCATCATCAAGAACAACTACCTTGGGCAGATCAAGTGGGAGCAAATGGTGTTCTTAGGAAATCCCGAGTTCGGGGTGGACCTGACGCCGATCGACTTCACCGCGTTCGCGCGCGCATGCGGCGGGCAAGGAATCTTCTGCGACGATCCGAGGAACGCGGGAGATGCGGTCGACGAGTGGCTGGCAGCTACCGGTCCATGCATCCTGGAGGCTCAGGTGGATCCGCTGACGGCGCCGATGCCAGGCAAGATCAAGGCCGAGCAGGCGATTAAGTTCGCCGAGTCGCTGGTGCGGGGCGAACCCGACGCGGTCGAAATCGCCAGGGAAGCATTCAAAGACAGAGCGCGCCAGTTGCTCTGAAGTTCGGCGACACGCGCATGACCGTGCCGCGACTAGCTATCGGTGGTCGCGGCCGAATGCCCGCGTGTATCGCGGGATCGCCACAGCCAATCCACCAGCAGCGTCACCCAGATGATGTCGACAATTCCTCCCGCCAACCAGGCGAGGATCGAAGGGGCGTGCGCTCCGGGATGGAAGACGTGCCGAAAGACGGATACCGGCCAAGCGAGGATCCAGAACATCGGACGCGTGATCCATTGCGGTGAGTGCGCGCCCATGGTGACGCCGAACGCCACGAAGACGGCAACGTCCAGGAGCATCACGAGAATGGCCCGCAACCCCGACCGCAGCCAATGGTTCATCGGCCCTCTCCCCACTTTACTGTTCAAAGTACTCTCTCACACAGCGGACACCTCGTCAACGAGACTTCGCGCACAATCGCGGACTTTGCCTGCTCTATACTCGCGCCATGCGTCTTCCTCGTCTCTTTTTGTCGTTCCTTCTGGCCGGCAGTGTCTTTGCGGCCGACTTCAACGAGAAACCCAAGCAGTACCCGTTCCATTTTGTCGTGTATGGAGACATCCGGTTTACCAATCCGGCGGACTCGCGCTCTTCCGACCCGGCTCGGCGGGAACTACTGGTGGAAGAAATCGCACAGGACAAGCCGGCCTTCGTCGTCATTACCGGAGACTTGGTGCTGCGCGGCTCGACGCCGACCGATTGGGAGCGCTTCGATGCAGGTGTGAAACCCCTTCGCGACACGAACGCCCGCATCCTGCCGACCATCGGCAATCACGAGCTTGCGGGCGATCCGACCGCGAGCGCCTACCTGGCGCACTTCCCCGAGCTCAATAACAAGCGCTGGTACAGCCAGCAGTATGGCAACTGCGCATTTTTCCTGCTCGACAGCTCCCAGGATCTGGAAGGCGGAGAGGAATGGAAGTGGCTGGATGACGGCCTGCGCCACCTGTCAAAGGAGACGCGGTTCGTATTTGTCGTGCTGCATCATCCCGGGCTTACGCACTCGTCGGAGAAATCGCCTGGCGGCGGCCATTCCACGCGACCGCAGGAAGCGAAGCTCGCGGAACTGATCGAAGCGGCGCACGCTCGCACCGGGTTGCCGATGTTCATGCTGGCCGGGCATGTGCACAATTACGAGCGGTACGAGCGTAATGGCGTGACTTACATCACCACCGGCGGCGGAGGCGCGACTCCCTATGAGATCGAGCGCAATCCCGAGGACATCTACCACGACACCGGCCCGACGTATCACTTCACGCAATGGACCGTCAGCAAGAACGAGGTCAACTTCCAGATGACCAAGCTCTCCCTCGAGGACGGCAAGCCGAAGTGGGAGGTGAAGGACTCGTTCACAGTGAAGAACAAGAAGGGACCAAAGAACTAGCGACTCGCTACTCGCTGCTCGAATACAGGCGACGCCACCAGAACGGCAGCGCTACGGCGAGCAACGAGCGCGCCATGATGCCCCGCACTTCGCCGCGCGAAACCTTTACGCGCTGCTTCAAGGTGCTGACGTCGGCAGTCTTCAGCTTGGCGATGGTTTTAGATCCGATAAGGATCGGCCAGGCGCACGCCAGACGCACGCGGAACTGCCCGAACGGCAGCGTATTCGTGTAACGCCATCCGGCATCGAGATGTTGTGTGGCCCGGTCGAGATACTCGCGATACAGGCGCAGAAACGCGGCTTCGTGGTTCGCATCGAGCAACGTCTCCGGCCGCAATCCCAGCGGCTCGAGCCGCTCGGCCGTCAAGTAGCAGCGGCCGGCTCGCAGATCTTCGGGTACATCGCGCAGGATGTTGACGAGTTGCAGCCCTTTGCCGAAACGAATGCCGTCATCGATGAGCCGCGCATCGTCGATCGTCGCCTGTGGGAAAAGATGCGCGCGGCACAGGCGGGTCCAGAATTCGCCGACGCACCCGGCGACGCGGTACGTGTAATCGTCGAGCTCGGCGTCGGTCCGAAGCGCCCTCACGGCGCCCTTCTCCGCGGGCGCGCCAAAGCGCTGCAAGTCGAGCTCCTGCCCGCTGATGATCGTGGTGAGGACCTGCCGGATCAACTCCTGATCGGAGGCGCTGAAAGCCTGCAACGCGACGATGATTTCATTTGCCCTTTCCAGCAGCTGCCGCTCGGCACTGGCTTCCTGGCGCGCGAACTGGGCAAAGTCGAACGTCTCTGCCTTTTCTCCGAGGAGCCGGCTGCGAAAACGCCGCAGACCCTCGAGGCGCTGATCGAGCGAGAGCAGCGGCGCGTCGGCGACGGTGTCCGACGTTCGTGCCAGGAGGTACGCCAGGCTGATCTGCGGACGCACCGCGCGCGGAAGAACGCGGAGCGTCAGGTAGAACGAACGCGAGGTCGCCCGCAACAGATCTTCCAGTGAGGTTGTCATCGCCGGGATCTCAGTAGGCCGCTGTGCGAGGCTTGTCATCGCGTCAGCCGTGCACAACGCTTCGCCACAGGCCGGCCGCCACCACGCGGAGTTTTTCCAGCATCGTCAGCCGGATCTTCGGGCCAAAGACGTTGAAACCGCCGGCGGCGATCTTCTCCAGCAGGCGGCGGTATATCTCGATCAACACCCAAAGCGCGGTACGACAGTCCATGTCGATCAGCGGAATGAGTTTGTCGGCGGCGCGGTAGAACTCCCTGGCGCGTTGCGCTTCCAGTTCGAGCACAGGGCGAAACCGGGATGCGTCGAAGCCGTTGCCCAGGGCCTGCGGCGAAAGCTCCGCCGGCGAGCGTTCGAAACGCACCAGATCCTCGGCCGGCAGGTAGACGCGGCCCATCAGGGCGTCTTCCCTGACGTCGCGAATGATATTTGTGAGCTGGAAGGCCAGTCCGCAGCGCTCGGCCAGCGGTTCGGCGGCAGCGTCCTTGTAACCGAAGACCTTGATGCAGATCAGCCCGACGACCGAAGCGACGTGGTAGCAGTAGTTCTGGAGCTCCTCGAAGTTTCGATAGAGCGCCACGGGCCCGGCGGACACAGGCTGCTCGGCATCCATCGCGGTCCCCTGCACGAGCTTGTCGAGAAGATCGACGGAAATACCGAATTTCTCGCGCGCGTCGGCGAGCGCGAACAGCACGGGATCGTCGGTGACCTCGCCGGCGAACACGCGATGCATGTGATCGCTCCATTCGGCGAGCTTCCGGCGCTTTTCCTCGGCGGAGATATTTTCATCGTCCGCGATGTCGTCGGAATGCCGCATGAACGCGTAGACGGCGGAGAGCGCATTGCGCTTCTCATGCGGAAGCACGAGGAAGGCGTAATAAAAGTTGCGAGCCGACTCCCGGGCAATGCCTCGGCAAACGAGGTAGGCGTGCGCGAGTTGCGCTTCGCGTCCACGAGCTTCGGCAACGGCCATCAGGACCACCTCACAGGCGACCCGATATTAGGAATGTTGGCGTGGTTGGCGGCAGGGGACACGGCGCCTCCGGAATCAGCGTCCCGGAATGATCGCGGTCTTGATCTCGCGACCGCGGACGGCCATGGCTTCAAAGACCTGGCGAAGACGGCTGAGAGGCGCTTCGCCGGTCACATAGTCGGAGCTCTGCACCTTGCCCGCGCAGATCAGCAGGAATGCCTGGCGCACCGCTTCCGGCGTGTGGTGGAAACTGGCCTTGAGAGTGATTTCGGAGTAATGCAGCCGGTCGGTATCAAGCTGGACCTTGGTTCCGGCAGCGCATCCGCCGAAGAAGTTCACGGTACCGCCCTTGCGCACCATCTCAACCGCCCACTGCCATGCGTCGGGGCGTCCGACAGCTTCGACAGCGACGTCGACACCTCGTCCATGCGGCGTGAGATGGCGAACCGCCTCGACTGGATTCGCGACCTTCGTGATTTGCACCACTTCGTCCGCGCCCATGCGGCGCGCAATTACACCTTGCTCGTCGTACTTCACCACTGCAATCACGCGGCAACCTGCGATGCTTGCGACCTGCGTCATCATCAGCCCAATCGGACCGGCCCCGATCACCGCGACGCTGTCGCCTTTGCATGCCTTAGTGTCTTCGAATCCCCGCACCACGCAAGCCAGCGGTTCGACCATGGCAGCCTGCTCGAACGAGACATTCGACGGCACCAGCAGCATGTTCTTCTGCACGATGCGCTGCGGCACGCGGATGTATTCCGCGTACGCGCCGTTGTTAAAGAGCAGGTCTTCGCAAAGATTTTCCTGGTGATGCGAACAGAAGAAGCAGCTCCCGCAAGGCGCGGAGTTCAGCGCGACAACGCGGTCGCCCTCGGCGAAACCGTGAACGCCGCGGCCGACGGTTTCGATGGTGCCGGCCATCTCATGGCCGAACAGCGCAGGCGGCTTGATCATGCGCGCGTGGTAGCCACGCCGATAGACCTTCAAGTCCGTCCCGCACGTCAGCGCGGCGCCGACGCGGATTAACACCTCGCCGTCGGCGACCTTTGGGATCGGCACCTGCTCGATCTTCACGTCCTCTTTGCCGTAGAGGACGGCTGCTGTCATCGTCTGGCTCAAATCTCGCCTATGCTCCCGGTTGAATCACAATCTTCATGGAATCGGCCCTGGGGTTTGCCGCCAGGTCGAGCGCCTCGACGGCGCGCGACAGCGGGAACCTGTGCGTGATCAACTTTTCCAGCGGGATCTCACCGCTGAACACCAGCTCAGCCGACTCCTCCTGCAGATCGATGGAAGCGCTGTAGCTGCCCATCAGCGTCTTCTCATCCACGCAGACCGCAGCCGGGTCGAACTGCGCCTGGCTGTGCTGCGTCTGCGCAAACAACATCACGCACCCTCCCGGGCGCGTAAATTCCATGGCGGACGCAATCATGGCGTTGCCGCCAACCGCTAACAGTACCGCATCCGCTCCCCGTCCTTCAGTCGCCTGGCGCACATAGGCGCCAACGTCGCCGGTCGCGGCGTCTACGGTCTCGTTGATTCCGAACGTCTTAGCTATTTTAAGACGGGGGGCGAATAAATCGGAAGTGATCACCCGGACGCCCTCCCTTTGGACCAATGCCGCCAACAAGATACCGATGGGGCCCTGTCCGATCACCAACGCGGTCTGGTCCGGGGACAGCCCCAAATTTCGGACCGCCTTCAGGCACGTATTGACCGGCTCCACGTACGACGCCTGTTCAAAGCTAACGCCTTCCGGGATCTTGACCACGCCTGGCGCGGGAGAGCCGGGCGCACCGCCACCGGGATTGACGATCCAGTCCATCACCCGCACGTATTCCGCGAAGCCGCCGCCGCTGGGCTCGAATCCGGCTGTCGCTCCCACCTTCTTGTAAATCGGACACTGGGCGAACGTCTTGTGACGGCAGTAGTAGCAGTGTCCGCAGGGGACGTGATGGAACACGATGACGCGATCGCCGATAGCAAACCGAGAGACACTGTCTCCCACCGCGACGATCGTGCCGGCTGTCTCATGTCCGAAGATGCGCGGTGCGGAGTGGGAGCCGGTGGCAATCTTCTTCAGGTCCGTGCCGCAGACGCCGCAGGTGTGGACCTTGATCAACACTTCTCCGCTCCCGATCTCGGGCACGGGAAGCTGCTCGATGCGGACGTCCTTCACACCACGGTAGACGGCAGCCGTCATCACCCTGGGCAGGGACGGGGCGTCGCGTTTCGTAGCTTGCGTCGAAGTCGCCAAAAGAGTCCTGGGTATTGTGCTTCTACCGATATTACTGATTCCGCACGGCCATGTCGCGGTACTTTGGTGGCGGACCTCCGGCGTCAATCCACTTCTGGAGCTCCTCGTTCAGCGCCCGCATCGCGCGCGCCGAGTCGCGTCCGAGCCGTGCCACCATCGGCCAAAGCCATGGACGCACAGCCATATAGACGCCAAAACGCCCGGTCAGGAACCGTCCATTTTTCGTGAATCTCTGAAGATCCGGCATCTCGGCGTCGCGTGTATCGGAAACCGCTTTCACCGCGAAGAACGGCACTCCGCGGCGCTCGGCGTGGCGCGCCACCGCCGCCGCCTCCATATCGACGATGTCGCCGCCGAACTTCGCCGCCAGCGATTTCTTGCTCCCGGCTCCGGCCACCATGTCCACCGAAACCAGTGTCCCGCGGCCAATGCCGGTCGCAAAACGCTCGCCGGTAGCGGAATCGATTACCGTCGCGGGGATCCAGAGGCTCGCCGTCTCGGCGGCGTCACTCAAGCCTCCCGCGTAACCTGTGGAGACGAGCGCATCCGCGCCCATACTCTGCGCGGCCTCAGCAGCCAGCGTCACGGATGCCGCTCCCATCCCCGCGCAGGCGACCACGGCGCTGTCGGAGCTCCAAACCTCCACTCGGTCATTGCACGGCCGCTGCCATCCGCGGACCAGCGGCGCAATCTCTCGCGGCAGCGCAGCGATGATGCCCAGGCGGCTCATGCCGCGCCCGCGCGGCTTGCGAGTTTCGGCGGAGCGTCCGCGTAACCGTGCTGCACGAACCACTCGCATGCGCGACGAAGAGCGTCGTCCACCGGGACAGTTCGCCATCCCAGATCGCGCTCCGCCTTGGCCGATGATGCCCACATCTTCTTTTTGCCCATGCGCACCGCATCGACGGTGACTCGCGGCTCGCGGCGCAGCAACAAGCCGGTGAACGTCTGGTCACAGACGGCGCTCACGAACGCTACCGCGTACGGAAGCTTGACCTTGGGCGAAGGAATACCGGTGATTGCCGACAGCTTATCGAGCACTTGCTTGAGTGTCAGGTTCTCACCGCCGAGGATGTAACGCTCGCCCGGCACTGCTTTCTCCATCGCGGAGAGGTGCCCGCGGGCGACTTCGCGCACGTCCACCAGGTTCAAGCCGGTTTCGACGTAAGCCGGAAAGCCATGTTTCAGAAAATCGAGAACAATCCGTCCGGTCGGCGTCGGCTTGATGTCCTGCTCGCCGATCGGCGCCGTGGGATTCACCATCACGACGTTCGCGCCCTGCTTCCCTGCCTCGATCGCCACCTGTTCGGCCAGGAACTTCGAGCGCTTGTAGTGGCCGATCATATCGGCCAGCGACACCGGCGATTGCTCGTCACAAGGCGTGCCGTCGTAGCCAAAGCCCATGGTCGCCACGCTGCTGGTGTAAATGACGCGACGCACGCCCGCCTGTTGGGCCGCACGGATGATGTTGCGGGTGCCCTCGACGTTGGCGGCATACATGTCCTCGGGATGCCGCGTCCAGAGCCGGTAATCGGCAGCGATGTGAAAGCAGAACTCGCACCCCGCCATGCCGCGCGCCAGCGAGTCGGCATCGGTCAGGTCGCCCACAACCCGCTCGTGCTTGAGCGCGTCGATCAGCTCAGTGCGGCTGGTCTTCCTCGTCAGCAGGCGCAACTCGGCGCCCTGCTCGGCCAGCAACCGAGCCACGTGCGAACCGACAAATCCGGTAGCGCCGGTGACGAATATTTTCATGAGTGCTGTTCGCTAGTTTACGGCAGAAGCTTACTCGAGCGGCTCCGGCTCCAGGCCGATGTTCTTTTCGCCCGCCGCCTTTTTCTCCCAATAGGTCTTGACCCAGTTCTCCCATTGCTTGCCGGCGGCCATATCGCGTCCAGTGAAGGCGAGCGCAGCGATGTCGGAATACGGGATTACGATCTTCTGGGTTGAGTCCTTGGGAATCAGGCGCACAGCCGACTTGGCCAGTGTCGAACCGGTGCGACGGTCGAAGATGTAGCCCTCGACCTTGTCGCCGTTCTTCCTGGTGATGGTGACGTTGCCGCGATAATCGAACGCTTCTTCCAGCGCCTTCCGCAAATCCTCGTCGCTCGCGAGTTGTGGGACGGAGCCTTCGAGGACCTGGTGCTCGAATCCGGGAACCACTTCCAACTTGTCGGCTGCTTCCGGTTTGACGGGCTGTTCGCCTGCATGGGCCGGGAGATTGCGCCCCTCGGAACCGGTCATGCGCGCGTCTGCTCGACTGGTTCAGACTCGCCCTGGATCTGCACCAGCGGATTGAACGCATGGACCGGACGCACCGGCTCCTCCAGCAGCTTCAGCGCGTCTGGATCGCGGTACGACTGGAACAGCGTCGCCTTCGCCGTGGCGAAGAATCCGCGCAGCGAACTGAAGGTGGCATTCACCGCGCTCGCTTCGTAGCCGGAGTGAACCATGCAGTTCTGGCACTTGGGATTCCCGGACTCGAAGCCGTAGCCATCCCAATCGGTTTCGCGCATCAGTTCGTCGAAGCTGTCGGCGTAGCCGTCCTGAAGCAGGTAGCAGGGCTTCTGCCAGCCAAAGACGTTGTAACAAGGCATGCCCCACGGCGTGCAGGCATACTCGCGCTTGCCCATCAGGAATTCCAGAAAGAGCGGCGACATGTTGAACCGCCATCCGGGATTGCGATTCGACAGGATCCCGCGGAAGAGCCGGCGTGTACGCGCGCGTCCCAGGAAGTGCTGCTGGTCAGGCGCCTTTTCGTAGGAATAGCCCGGCGAGAGCATCATGCCCTCGATACCGAGTTCCATCATCTCGTCGAAGAACGCGCGAACGCTGTTCGGATCCGCGCCGTCGAAGAGCGTCGTGTTCGTAGTCACGCGGAAGCCGCGCTTCAGCGCTTCCTTGATTCCATCCACTGCCTTCTCGTATCCGCCTTCGAGGCAGACGGAGAAATCGTGGTGCTCCTTCTGCCCGTCGAGATGGACAGAGAACGTAAGGTACTTGCTCGGCTTGAACAAATCGATCTTCTGCTTGAGCAGCAACGCATTCGTGCACAAGTAAATGTACTTCTTGCGCGCTACCAGGCCCTCGACGATCTCGCCGATCTTTGGATGCAGCAGCGGCTCGCCACCGGGAATCGAAACCACCGGCGTGCCCGCCTCTTCTACCGCCTTGAAGCATTCCTCCGGCGTGAGTTCCATCTTGAGCACGTGCGCCGGGTACTGGATCTTGCCGCATCCCGCGCACGCGAGGTTGCAGCGGAGCAGCGGCTCCAGCATCAGCACCAGCGGATAGCGCTTGCGTCCCTTGATCTTCTGCTTGATCACGTAGGACGCAACCGTCCACATCTGTGAAATCGGTACGGGCATTAGGTCCTTTTACTCGCTGCCGCCGACGGCCTTGGCATATGCCGTCAGCGCCATCAGCGGGAAATACACCTCGTAGAGGTGGTACTTCAGGTAAAACACGCGCGGGAACCCTGTGCCCGTGTATTCAGGCACGTGCCAGGCCCCGTCCTTCTTTTGATTCTTCAATAGATATGCGATGCCGCGAGCGAGAGAATCGCTGCGTGTGTCCCCCGCCGCCAGAAGTCCCAAAATTGCCCATGACGTCTGGCTCGGAGTGCTTGGTCCCACGCCCTTGGTATTCGGATCGTCATAGGACCCGCAGGTTTCGCCCCAACCGCCGTCCGGATTCTGCATCGACCGAATCCACTCGGCCGCCTGCTGCACGTGCGGCTCGTTGTGGTCGATCCCAATCGCCTCCAGCCCGCGCAGCACGCACATCGTTCCGTAGAGGTAGTTCACGCCCCAGCGTCCAAACCACGAGCCATCGCGTTCCTGATGCTTGAGGATGAACTTGATCGAGCGCTTGACCACAGGCTGGTCCATGGTAAAGCCGTACGTGGCCAGCATCTCTAGAACGCGGCCCGTAATGTCGACCGTCGGCGGATCGAGCATGGCGTTGTGGTCGGCGAACGGAATGTACTGGAACACCATCTTGGTGTTGTCCTTGTCGAAGGACGCGAACCCGCCATCCTTGCACTCCATCGCCACGAGCCAATCCTGCGCGCGCTTTTCCGAGTCGTGCTGGAACCGTTCGTTGGGATGATGCACGCGGCTCAGGCCGAGCAGAACCATAGCCGTATCATCCACATCCGGGTAAAACTCATTGTTGAACTCGAAGTACCAGCCGCCCGGCGCAACGTTGCGCGTCTTCACCGCCCAGTCGCCTTTGTGGGTGATCTGCTTCTTCAGGATCCAGTCGGCGGCCGCCACCATTCGGGGATCGCTCGGGGGCACGCCCGACTCGCCCAGCGCAAACAAGGCATAAGCGGTGTCCCAGACCGGCGACTTGCACGGCTGCATGCGGAAGGTGTCGCCTTCCTCGATGCCCAGCGCCTCGAATTCATCCATGGCGCGGATCATCTGCGGATCGTCAAGCGAATAGCCAAGGCAGCGCAGCGCGATGATCGAATTCATCACGCCGGGGAAGATCGCGCCCAATCCATCGGACATCTCGAAGCGCTCGAGCATCCACTTCTCTGCCCGGCGGATGGCCAGCGCCCGTAACGGCCGAACGTGCACGCGCTCGAACCAGTGCGTCACGTGGTTAGCCAGCAGGAAGAAATTCCGCCAGCTGATCGTTTCAGCCGACCAGCGTAGTTTCATCCCGCGGCGCGTGTGCGTGCCCGGCACGAACAGCTCGGCCACGCCCATCTCGTCGGGAATCTTCTTCAGCGGCTTCTTGGCGTAAGCGATCGCCAACGGAACCAGGATGGCGCGCGACCACGAGCTGATCTCGTACAAGTTGAACCAGAACCAGCGCGGGAACAGCACGATCTCCGGCGGAATGGCCGGCACGGCTTCGTAGTCGTACTGTCCGAAGAAGCAGAGATAGATTTTGGTGAAGGTGTTGACGCGCGTGACGCCGCCCAGCTTGAGGATGGTCGCGCGCGCCCGCTCCATCGCGGGGTGCTCCGCGGTGATACCAGCGAGCTTCAGCCCGAAGTACGACTTCACCGACGCGCTGATTTCGCTCGGCCCACCCGCGTAAATTCCCCATCCGCCGTCTTCGTTCTGGTGGGCGAGGATCCAGTTCGCGGCCTTGCGCATGCGCTCCGCGCTTCCGGTTCCCAGGAGCGTGTGCAGGATGATGTAATCGGCTTCGAGGGTGGTATCGGCTTCGAGTTCGCCGCACCAGTAGCCGTCTTCGCGCTGGAGGGAGAAAAGGTACTTGCGGCACGCGTCGACGGCGGCCGCGACGCGGCTGCGCATGTCATCGAGCTTGCCGAAGAGGATCTCGGCGGGTTTGCGCGAGAAGGAAGCCTCGTCCATCCGCTCTTACTCCGCGGTCGCTTGAGGTGAAAGCGACGGAGCAGCCGCAATCGCCTCCACGATCTCCGGCGGCAGCCCGAACCGCACGTTTTCCGGCATCACCTCGAGCTCCTCAAGGTTGTTGAAACCGGCGTTGCGGAGGAAGTGAACCACTTCTTCCACCAGGCACTCCGGCGCCGACGCGCCGGCGGTAAGGGCAATCGTCTTCACGCCATTCAGCCACTCGGGCTTGATGGCGCGGAAGTTCTCGATCAGGTACGAGCGTGTCTTGAGGTTCGTCGCCACTTCGACCAGGCGGTTCGAGTTCGAGCTGTTTTCCGAACCGACTACCAGCAGCAGCTCAGCCTCGCTGGCTACCTGCTTCACCGCCACCTGGCGGTTCTCCGTCGCGTAGCAGATGTCCTGCGCCGACGGTCCCTTGATATTGGGAAACTTCTTCTTCAGCGCCTCGATCACGACCTTGGCCTCGTCGAGGCTGAGCGTGGTCTGCGTGAGATAGGCAACGCGGTCCGGATCCGGTACCGAAATGCTCTCGACCTGCTCCGGCGTGCCCACGACCTGCGTTACCGCGGGCGCTTCGCCCAGCGTGCCAATGATCTCGTCGTGGTCGCGGTGGCCGATCAGGATGATCGAGTATCCCTGCCGCGCGAACTTAACCGCTTCGATGTGAACCTTGGTCACCAGCGGGCACGTCGCGTCGATCACCCGCAGCCTGCGGCGCTCGCTGGCCTCGCGCACTTCGGGCGACACGCCATGTGCGCTGTAGATCACCCGCTCGCCTTCCGGAACTTCTTCGACAGAATCGACGAAGATGGCGCCCTTGCCCGCCAGGTCTTCCACCACGTAACGGTTGTGGACGATCTCCTTGCGGACGTAGATCGGCGGCCCGAAGGTGTCGAGGGCGATCTGCACAATGTCGATGGCGCGCACCACGCCGGCGCAGAAACCCCTCGGCTTCAGCAGCAGGATGGTCTTATCCCCGTTCCCGGATACACCGGTACGCTTGGGAGTGTCGGAATGGGTGTCGAAGGTGGGGTTCATTCGGTTCTATTTAGTATAGAGGCACTGGCCGTTTCTTACACCTAAAACCTTATGCGATCCGGCCCGCCCGGGTCAACGTAAGCCACTGTATCTGCTGGAATTAGCATTAAAGTGGCGACTCCGTACCGCGAATGGCAACAGTGGTAACCCCCAGGGAGCATTCCATGGCACCGGGCGGCCTCGCCCGACCAGCCGATCCGCTCCAGGATCGCTGAAGATTTGACGTTCTTGGGCCATTTTCGGATCAGTTTTTCCATTTTGGCCCGTTCGCCCTACTGGTCCGGCTTCGGCTGCACAACCTGGATCTCTTGCCCCTGGTCCGTCTTTACCGTCAGACTATTGAACGTCCACTCCCCCATCTGCTTGCGGGCGTCTAGATAGAGCTTGGCCTCCTGTCGCGGGCCATGGATCGGGACGGTGAAGTTGGCTGTGCCCGAGTCGTTCTCCATGTGCATTGAGCCGGAGATCAACCAACCGGGGTTGATCGGCGTCCCGAGTTGCTCGACTACCGCCGGGTTCTTCCGCGCCCGCTCCATGGCAAGGCGAAGAACATCGGACTGCCGAAGAGACCACATCACCAGCGCGATCACACCCGCGACAACCGCCAGCACCGCAACCAGGACCAGGGTGACTGCCGTCGCGACCAGTCCCTTCCAGTGCCGCCGCGCCCACGATTCGGGCGGCTGAAGCGGCGCCGACGACGAAATCACGTCCGGCTGCAACGGCGCGTTCACTGGTTCCCTCCTTGTGTCATCTTGCGATTCCACCACATGCGGCGCAAAACAAAGTAGAGGAATACGCCGGCCAGCGCGATTGCCTCAAACTCCTTCGCCTTCACCAGTCGGAAGAAGTAGCAGACGAACCCGGTAGCGACGACCGTGAATACCAGCAGAAGGCGCTCCAGCCGCGACGGCCGCGGCGTGTCGCCGAAGATCACCTTGCGAAAGCGTTCGTGCCTGCGTCCACGTCGCTCGCGCCAGTCTTCGCTCCAGCTCATGTTTTGTAAGTTTACGCGGCAGGGCGCGGCTAGTCGCGATCCGGGTGAGCGGCTGCTGCGCTTGGTTTCGTTTCGGGGCGCGGCGCCTTGCGAGCCAGCCGCCTCGACAATCCCCGGTTGCCAAGAATCACGAGCACGCTGTAAAGGAAGCTCTGCTGCGGTGCAATCCACGCGGCCGCGACACCCGCGAGTGTGCCGAGCGCCAATCCGCGAAGTTGCGTCGAGAGCCGCGTTGAGACATCGGGCGGGACTTCGTCCACCAGGCGAGCGGAGTTAGCGTGCTTCCACTTCAGCAGCAACATGCTCGCCGCGCCGCACTGGTTAAGGAAGTACACCGTTTGCGCCGCGGAGTTCATCAGGTAATGCCCAAGCAAGGCCGCGCTGAATGGGAAGAGCGCCACGAAGAACAGGAAGCCCAGCCCAATGAGGTAGAGCTTGTGATCGGCCCGCCGCACGTGTTCCATGCAGAGGGTGTGCAAGAGCCAGTAGGAACCGGAGAGCAGGAATGTAACCAGGTACGAAAAGAACACCGGTCCGAGATGCGCCAGTTCGCGGAGCAAGTCGATCGCCGGCGCGTGACGCGGCAATTCCGGCACCTTCAGCTCGAGTACAAGGAGCGTCATCACGATGGCGAAGACGCCATCGGCGAGAAACTCGATACGATCTTTCCCGAGATGCCCCTTGTACAGCCCGCCGCCGAAGTCCATTCCTCCTCGATTCCCGACGTCCAGTTCGTTACGCGTTTGCCTTCAGCATCTGCTCGGCGTTCTTCAGCGATGCGTCGGTCACCTTCGCGCCGCTCAGCATGCGCGCGATCTCGCGTGTACGTTCCGCCGCCGCGAGGGGCACAATGTTGGTTCGCGTCCGGCCGCCCTGTTCACGCTTTTCAATGCAGAAGTGGTGGTCGGCGAACGACGCAATCTGCGGCAAGTGCGTCACGCACAGCACCTGTTCGTTGCGCGCGAGCGATTTCAGCTTCTTGCCGACCGCTTCCGCCGCGCGCCCGCCAATGCCGGTATCGATCTCGTCGAAGACCAGCGTCATCGCCTTGCGCGCGCGTCGCGACCCGTTCCCTTTCGCCGCGCCCTTCTGCACCGACACTTTCAATGACAGCATGACCCGCGACATTTCGCCGCCCGACGCGATCTGGTCCAGCGGACGCAGCGGCTCGCCGGCATTCGTCGCGATCAGGAACTGCACTTCGTCAAAACCGCTCGACGTCCACCTCTGCTCCTCGTCGCTGCCGCCTGCCTGCACGCGGAAGGTCGCTTTCATCGCCAGGTCGTTGACCTCGGCCTCAACCAGTTTCTCCAGTTCCTTCGCCGCCGCGAAACGCTTGCGGGAGACGCCTCGCGCCGCCGAAAGATACTTCTCCGCGGCCGCCGCCAGCTGCTTGCGCAGTTCGCGGACGACTTCGTCGCGATTGATGACTTCGTTGAGCTTGCGCGCTACGTCTTCGCCGAATGCTGTGACGTCCGCTAACGTCGAGCCGTACTTGCGCTTCAGGCGATCAAACAGCGCCAGCCGGTCCTCGATCTCGGCCAGCCGTTCGGGCGAGGCCTCAATGCCGCCCGCATAATCGCGCAACATCGTTCCCAGGTCTTCGACGGTGATGCGCGCGGCGTCGAGCTGCGCGGCGGCTTCGCGAAACTTCTCGTCAAAGCGGGAGAGGTTCTCCA